>ERZ651768.3237-NODE-3237-length-10974-cov-12.224833_pt1 | contig 10974 bp, 10 predicted proteins | sample MGYA00514754_ERZ651768 | MGnify/ENA metagenome assembly ERZ651768 | reverse complement strand
TATGGGATCTGCGTAACCTCCGGCGGGAACATCCCGAAGGATCGTCTGGAGGCCATTCCATGGGCCGCCGAACGAGTCGAGTACAAGGCCGGAGGCCTGGGACGTCGTTGAGCTCCGGGACGACCCCGTGGCGGAACCCGGCGTTAGTCGGCCTGGGAGTCCTGTTGGCCGATCAGATCACGAAGTGGTGGGCGCTGGATGCCCTTGGCGGTGGTCGCATCGTCGGGCTGGCTTGGACGCTGCAGTTGCGATTGGTGAGAAACACTGGTGTTGCCTTCAGCCAGGGACGAGGTCTCGGACCGGTCGTGGCCGTTGCGGTGATCCTGGTCATCGTCTTTCTCATCCGTATGGGGGCTAATGCAGGTGATCCAATTGCTCGAACTGCTGTGGGAGGCGTGGTAGGAGGAGCCATTGGGAACCTCATCGATCGGATCGTCCGATCGGATGCGGGGCCCTTCGACGGTGCCGTGGTGGATTTCGTGGACCTTGGCTGGTGGCCGGTATTTAACTTGGCTGACGCGGCCATTGTGGTCGGGGGTGTCGTGATTGTTGGGTCTGGCCTAGTCCGGTGAGGGAACTTCTCGAAACGGTTCCAGACGCTCTCGACGGTGAGCGCTTGGACCGGGTGGTGGCGCTCCTTGGCGCCGTGAGCCGTAACCGCGCGGGGGCGGCTATCGACGGTGGAGCGGTCTCGGTGAATGGTGAACCGATCAGCGTTCGGGCACATCGGGTGCACGTGGGTGAGCAGCTATCGGTCAGTCTGACGCCACCGGACAAAGAAGCCGGCCCTGAACCCGACCCGGACGTGGAGGTTCCCGTAATCCATGTCGACCAGTCAGTAGTGGTTGTGGAGAAACCAGCGGGGCTCGTCGTTCATCCCGCACCTGGAAACACCACGGGGACCATGGTTAACGGACTTATGGCCTCCTTCCCGGAGATTCTGGGAGTTGGATCGGTAACCCGTCCTGGAATCGTGCACCGCTTGGATCGGGACACATCAGGTCTACTTGTGGTGGCCCGCAACCAGGGGGCCTACGACCAGTTGGTTCGCCAGATGGCGGACCGGTCGGTGAGACGCAGGTATCGGGCTCTCTCCTGGGGCCACTTCCAGGGAGGCGATGGTCTGGTTGATGCTCCTATTGGCCGGTCACCCCACCACAGGACCCGTATGGCCGTCGTGTCGAATGGCCGTCCTGCCCGAACTCGCTACCGGATCGACCACTCCTGGGAGGAGCCAGCGGTCTCGATGGTGTCGCTCGTCCTGGAGACCGGACGCACCCACCAGATCCGTGTTCACCTGTCGTCCATCGGCCACCCGGTGGTCGGTGACACGACCTATTCTGAAAACCGGCCGGACCTCGGCCTAGGGCGGCAGTTCCTGCACGCCTCAGAACTGGCCTTCAACCACCCCCTCGACGGTCGACGGGTCACCTTCGAGTCCCAACTACCTGCGGAGTTGGCTGAATTACTGGAACGGCTAGGAGGGTTGGAGACCTAGCTTCCGGGCCATGGGTCCTCGCCCCGGGCAATGTTGGTGATGTCCTCCAGGGTGAATGACTCGAGGAAAGCCCGCATGTGTGCGCCAGCGCTGCCCCAGATGGCGAGCAGCACGCACTGGCCCTCGTGGTCACAGGCGCCATGGGTGTGGGGCTCATTAAAGTCACCAGCCACAATCGGCCCGTCGACAGCCGACACGATCTCGGATAGACGGATTTCGGCAGGAGCCCTGGCCAGGGTGTAACCGCCTCCGACTCCGCGCTTAGACCGCACCAGCCCGGCGCCTTTCAGGGCCAGCAGGATCTGCTCGAGGTAGGGCTGAGGCAGGCCGGTCCGTTTGGCGATATCACGAACAGAGGTTGGAGAGTGGCCGTCACCATTTAGGGCAAGGGACAGCAAAGCTCGGCTCGCATAGTCACCCCGGGTCGATACCTTCACGAGGTCGGATCTTAGACCGAGGCCTCCGGGGGCTACGGTCTGTGACCCGATGGCAGCCCCAACCGATAGTTCGCTCGACCCGTCACAACCAGTTCACCCGGGCTACGGAGCCGAGTGCGTCACCGCCCTAATACCGGCCTTGCTGGAGGGAGCAGACGAACCGGCTTGGCTGCCAGCCGGAACTCTGGAGGCTCGGTGCGTAGTCCTGTTCGTGCTAGATGGGCTCGGCTGGAACCAACTTGGGACAAGGGGGGGCCTGGCACCCACGCTCTCGGCCCTCGACGGTGGCCCGATCACCACGGTGGCTCCCACAACCACGGCGACCGCCCTCACCTCGATTACCACCGGGCGTCCACCCGGCGAACACGGAGTGGTCGGCTACCGGGTGGCCCTCGAGGAGGGGGTGTTAAACACCCTGCGCTGGTCAATAGGAGATGGCGGGCTCAAGGATCGACCCGACCCTCGAACGTTTCAACCATGTTCGACCTTCGGAGCCCAGCGTCCACCGGTAGTAACCCGGGCCGAGCACGCCGGTTCCGGGTTCTCTCGGGCCCACCTAGCGGACGTCCGGATGATCGGCTACCAGGACCGTAGTGGTGCCGTCGATGCGGTTGTCGACGCGGCAGGATCCGCTGAGGCCTTCGTCTACGCCTATTGGGACGGGATTGACCGGACAGCTCACGAATACGGTTTCGGGGAACGCTATGACGAGGAGCTGACCGCCTGTGATGCGATGGTCGCTGCAATGCTCGACCGACTAGCGCCGGACACTGCTCTCCTAGTCACGGCCGACCACGGGCAAGTGGAGGTGGGAGAGCGGATGCTGACCTTGCCGGGTGAGGTGTCGGCCCTGGTGGACCGACAGAGCGGCGAAGCCCGTTTTCGCTGGCTGCACGGCCACCCGGGCTCGGCGACGGATCTCTTGGCCGCCTCGCAGGAGGCATTCGGGACATCGGCGTGGGTGGTCGGAGTCGACGAGGCAGTCAACAGTGGTTGGTTTGGCCCGGTGGTCACCCCGGCGGCTCGGGCCCGCCTTGGTGACGTCGCCCTGGTAGCCCGGGAGCAGGTGGGGTTTGTGGATCCTGCTGAGGTCATCCCGATCCAGTTGATCTGTCGGCACGGCTCATTGACCGCTGATGAAGCCCTCGTCCCGTTGGTGGGCGCCGTCACCTGAAGGTCAGACGGCCGACCTAGAGTCCGTGGTATGGGAGAAGAGGACCTCACCACGACCGGTGTAGACGTGCCGATCGAGCCGGAGATTCTCAGTGCAATCGATGACACCGAGGGCGATTCCGCCGAGAGGCTCGACGAGTCAATCGAGCAGCCGGCCAAGGTAATGCGGGTCGGGACGATGATGAAGCAGTTGCTCGACGAGGTCAGGGCGGCCACCCTTGATGAGGCGAGTCGCGACCGACTCAAGGAGATCTACGAGACTTCGGTGACCGAACTGGGCTCGGCTCTCTCAACGGACCTTAGAGAGGAGCTTGGCCGGCTGGCCCTGCCGTTCGACGATGACGCGGCACCAACCAACGATGAGCTACGGATCGCGCAGGCCCAACTAGTGGGCTGGCTTGAGGGGCTTGTCCAGGGCATCCAGGCGGCATTGTTCGCCCAACAGATGGCAGCCCAGCAGCAACTGGCGAGTATGCGACGCTCTGAGCTGGGCCCGGGACAGTTGACTCCGGGTGTGCCGACGCCGGAACCCGATGTCCGTCCGGGCACCTACCTCTGAGCCCAGTAGTGGTCCCCGGTCTGTGAGCGCCTCCTTCAGTCACCTCCACGTCCACACTGAGTTCTCGCTACTCGACGGGGCGGCCCGGCTTGATGACTTGGTCGTTGCAGCCCTAGCCGATGGTCAGCAGGCCCTCGGTATCACCGACCACGGAAATATGTACGGCATCCTGGACTTTTACCGCGCCTGCCAGGACCGGGGCATCAAGCCGATCCTCGGGACTGAGGCCTATATGGCACATGAGTCCCGCTCTGAACGGCCGTCGCGCCGGGGACGGGCCGACGACTCCGGCGGTGAGACAGATGGCGGCCGGAAGTTGATGTACCACCTGACCCTTCTGGCCGAGAATTCCGTCGGGTACCGGAATCTGATCCAACTTTCAAGCAGGGCGTTCCTGGAGGGGTACTACTACAAGCCCCGTGTGGACTGGGAGGTCCTCCATGACCACCGGGAGGGTGTTATCGCTACCACCGGCTGCCTTGGTGGCCACGTGCTCCAGTCGCTACTACGTGACGATTACGACGCGGCCCGCAACAAAGCAGGCCGACTCCAGGAGATCTTTGGACGGGAGAACCTGTTCGTCGAACTTCAGGACCATGGCATCCCGGAACAGCAACGGACCAACCCCCAGTTAGTGCAACTGGCCCGGGAATTGGGGGCGCCGCTGGTGGCCACTAACGACAGCCATTACGTGCATCGGGGAGACGCTGTGGCCCACGACGCACTCCTGTGCGTGCAGACAGGATCCCTGATGGATGACCCAGGTCGCTTTCGGTTCCACGGTGACCAGCACTACCTGAAAACGACAACCGAGATGCGTGATCTCTTCCAGGATATTTCGGAGGCCTGCGACAACACCCTGGCGATCTCCGAACGGTGCAACGTTGAGATTCAGTTCGGGAGCCCGCAACTACCCGAGTTCCCCCTCCCCCCGGGCTTCGAAGACGATGACTCTTACCTACGCCACCTAACCCTTGAGGGCGCTCGGGGTCGCTGGGGAGAGACTCTGGATGACCAGCTCGCAGACCGGTTGGCCTACGAACTGAGGATCATCAGCGACATGGGGTTCTCGTCCTACTTCCTGATCACCTGGGATCTGATCCGCTATGCCCGAGAACGGGGCATCAGGGTCGGGCCGGGCCGAGGAAGTGCCGCCGGATGCGCCGTCGCCTACTGCCTCCGGATAACTGACCTCGACCCGATTCGCTACGACCTCCTTTTTGAGCGTTTCCTAAATCCGGACCGAATCACAATGCCGGACATCGACATGGACTTCGACTCCCGACACCGGGACGAACTCATTCGCTATGCGGCCGGGAAGTATGGACGCGACCACGTGGCCCAGATCGTCACTTTCTCTAAGATCAAGGCCCGGGCCGCTGTTCGAGATGCCGCTCGGGTGCTTGGGCATCCCTACGCTCTCGGCGACCGGGTCGCCAAGGCTATGCCGCCGCTGGTCATGGGACGCGACACGCCTCTGGCTGCTTGCATGGAGCAGACCGAGGAGTACCCGGACGGCTACAAGATGGCCACCGAACTCCGGGACATGTACTCCGCTGACCGAGACGTCCGCCAGGTAGTGGACGTGGCTCGTGGACTGGAAGGACTCCGGCGGCAGGACGGAATTCATGCCGCTGCGGTGGTTATCACCAGGGAGCCACTGACCGAATACCTGCCCATTCAGCGCAAACCGGAGTCGGGTCAGGATCCTCAGGAGGCCCCGATCGTCACTCAGTACGAGATGCACGGAGTGGAGAACCTGGGCCTACTCAAGATGGACTTCTTGGGCCTGCGCAACCTCGATGTGATCACCGACACCTTGGCACTGGTCCGTAGTACCCGGGGCGTGGAAGTTGACATAGACGACGTAGACCTCGAAGACTCCACCACCTACCGGATGCTCTCGCGTGGCGACTCGATCGGTGTGTTCCAACTGGAGTCCGGTCCGATGCGCTCTCTGATGCGTTCCCTGTCACCGTCGTCATTCGACGATGTAGCAGCCCTGGTAGCCCTCTATCGGCCGGGTCCCATGGCGGCCAATATGCACAACGACTATGCCGATCGGAAGAACGGACGGCAATCATGGGATTACTTCCATCCGGATGCCGAACAAGTGCTAGGAGACACCTATGGGTTGATGATCTACCAGGAATCGGTAATGCGGGTGGCGCAGAAGTTCGCTGGTTACACCCTCGCTCAGGCCGACAACCTTCGAAAAGCCTGCGGCAAGAAGGACCGCGAGTTGATGCAGACCGAGAGGGAGGGCTTCGTCCGGGGCTGTGAGGCAATGGGGCACGGGGCGGGACTCGGGGAGGACCTGTTTGCCATCATCGAGCAGTTCGCCGACTATGCGTTCAATAGAAGCCATTCCTACGGCTACGGCCTGATTGCCTACCAGACCGCATATCTAAAGGCGAACTACCCCGTGGAGTACCTCGCCGCGCTGCTGAGCAGCGTCAAGTCGAACCTGGAGAAGGCCGGGGTCTACCTGAACGAGTGCCGGATCCTAGGCATAGAGGTAGACGTCCCAGATCTCAACTTGGCCCGCTCCGAGTTCACACCACTACCCGACTTAAGCGATTCCGAGTCACCCGGTCGGATCGTCTTCGGGCTTTCAGCGGTTCGAAATGTCGGTGAGGGCCTTGTGGAGTTGATCGTTGCCGAGCGGGACGTCAACGGGCCGTTTGAAGACTTCTACGATTTTGTGGAGCGTTGCGACACCTCGGTGCTAAATAAGCGCACTGTCGAGTCGCTTGTGAAGGCCGGCGCCTTTGACAGCCTTGGCTATTCCCGGAAGGGACTCCTACATACCTACGAGCAGGTCATCGACCACACTCTGGCGCGCCGGCGCGAATACGACATGGGGGTGCTCTCACTGTTCGGCGAGGATCAGAACGAACCGAGCTTTGACGAGCGGATACCGGTGCCAGAGGCGGAGTTCGACAAGGCCACCAGGCTGGCTTTCGAGAAGGAAATGCTCGGCCTCTACGTCTCCGACCACCCCCTCTTCGGCTATGAGGCGTTGTTGCGCAAACGGGTCGATACCACCCTAGGAGACCTGGTAGAGGCCGACGACGGGACCGTTCGGACGGTCGGAGGGGTGGTCACCGGCCTGGTCAAGAAATGGACCCGTAAGGGAGACCTGATGGCTACCTTCGAACTTGAGGATTTGGCGGGGTCAATTGAAGTGATGGTGTTTCCCCGAACGATGACCGAGCATGGGCATAAGTTGGACGACGACGTGGTGGTTCTGGTCACTGGTCGCCTTGACGGTCGTGAGGACTCCCCTAAATTGATATGCCAAGAGGTAGAAGTGTTCGACGCCTCCGAAACATCGCGGACCCGACCGATTCGCCTTCGGGTGCCCGTTGGTCGAATCGATGAGGAGACGATCGGGGAGTTGAAGACGCTCTTAGCGGCCCACCCCGGAGCTTCCGAGGTGTTCTTGCAGTTGGGCGACCGACGCGTTCTGCGGTTGCCCGACGAGTTTTCGGCGGAACCGGCTAACGGCTTAATGGCCGAGCTCCGAGTCTTACTTGGTGGAGACTCCGTGATGCTCGGCTGAACGCCCCTACCAGATACCTCCGGGTTGGGAACCGTCCTCGGACCCGGCAGGATGGGAGGCGCCGGTGGTTTGTGTGAACCACCGGTTTTGCGTTGAATCACAGGGTCAAGCCTGCGGCGATCACGAGAAGGGGCATTGCTCCATGGCCATCGAGGTCGAGACCAAAGACTGCACGATGCTCGGGGACGCCGAGATTGAAGAGATGGCCGACCTGTGCGCCGAGGGTCCGAACCCGTTCGGCATCGGTCTGATCTCCAAGCAAGCTGAAGAGTGGGTTCTGTGCTCGACGGGGAGGGAGAATGGTCGACTCAAGGGCTTCTCGTTCTGCACCCTGGAAAGGATTGGCGGTACGCCCAGCGTGATTCTCGGGCTGGGGTCAATCCACCGCACTAGCAAGCGGGACACTGTGCTTCGAGCGCTGATGAACGAGCAGTTACGGCGGGCAGTTCTTGCTTTTCCCGACGAGGACGTTGTGGTCGGCGTCCGGTTCAACGAACCTTCTGGCTTTGAGGCTTATCGTCCGCTGAGTCGTGTTGTCCCGCGGCCCGGTTACAAGGCCTCGGGCGAGGACCGAGCGTGGGGCCGTCGGTTTGTTAAGCGATTCGGCATGTCCACGGCCTCCTACGACGAGCACACGTTCCGGGCCCAGGGCTCGGACGGCCAAGCCTGTGTCCTTGACCACACCAGTCTGAAGGCGAACCAGATCAGCACGGAGGTAGAGGCGATTTTCGCCCCATTGGATCTCAGCCGGGGTGATGTGGTGGTGGCCGTCGGTTGGGCAATGGCCGAGGACCTCGAGAAGCTCCTCTGAATCTCGCTCAACCGAGGAAGAGGGTGTCGGTCTCCGGGGCTTTGCGGGCTCGGCGGAGTTGCCGTTCGTTCTCTTCCCGCCCGCTGGAACAGGAACTGGTCGACGACCTAGTCGACCGGGCGCGTCGCACCCCGACTGCTGGAAACAGCCAGGGTGTCGAGTTCCTAGTGCTAGACCGCCCAGAGGCGGTCGCTACCTACTGGGATACCTCTCTCTCCGACGACGCCCGCTCGTCCTTCGCCTTCCCTGGCTTACTCCGGGCCCCTCTTTTGGTGGTGCCGTTCGGCCTTCCTGAGCGGTACCTGGATCGCTATTCGGAGCCCGACAAAGTAATGAGGGGTATGGGGAACGGAAAGGAGTGCTGGAGCGTCCCGTATTGGTTGGTCGATGCGGCATTCGCGGCAATGGCCCTACAGCTATTGGCCGTCGAGTTGGGGCTCGGCTGCTGTTTCTTCGGCTTGTTCGCCCAGGAGACGCCCATTAGAGAACGTTTCGGGATACCAGGCGAAGCTCGTGCCATCGGCACCGTGGCCATTGGCCACCCGGAGTCAGTCGGCGAACGGCCGGGCCGCTCGGCCCAGCGAGCCCGTCGTCCGCTAGGAGAGGTTCTCCACCGTGGTTACTGGTGAGCGGCCCGGCCCCCGTTTCGGGTCGGGAACCGCGTATCGGTAAGGTTCCGGCGAGCGAGTCATGCGCGACCGCTGCGAGAGGTGACGATGTCCGTCAAGAGCGATAAGCCCCGAGTCCCGATTGTCGACTACCTACAACTCGAGGAAGTACCGCACCTGGTCACCAGCCAATGTTCGTCATGTGGAGCCCGCTTCTTCGACCGTCGGAACGCTTGTGGTGCCTGCGGGGCCACAGGATTTACGACGGCCCGGGTGGCTAATCGGGCTGTCCTCAAAGCGTTCAGTATTGTCCATCGGGCGGCGCCTACGGTAGCGGTACCGTTCGTATCGGCAATCGTCGAGACCAATGACGGAACGACGGTACGGTCCAACGTTGTAGGGCTCGACGACCCGGCGGAAGCCAAGTTAGGAATGGCTCTCGAGTTGACTACCTACGTGTGTGGAACCGACGATGATGGCACCGAGTGCGTGGCCTTCGGCTATACCCGTGCTTGACCCGGAACCTGGTGAGGCCGGAAACAAGAGACAGGATCGGAGGCTGAGATGAGCGGCGAGACGGTATGGGTGCTGGGGGCAAGCATGACCCGATTTGGGCGTTACCCAGAACTGGACACCGTCGACCTGGCGGCCCAGGCCAGCTTGGAGGCAATGTCCGACGGCGATGTGACAATCCATGACATGGATGTCCTAGCGGCAGGCACGCTCTACCAGGCCAGTAGCGGTATGGGCCAACGGCTCCAGAAGCAGATCGGCCAGACTGGCATCCCCGTCTACAACGTATCCAACGCCTGCGCCACCGGTGCCACCGCTCTGCGAACTGTCTACCTGTCGATACGGGCCGGAGAGGCCGAAATGGGGCTAGCGGTGGGAGTCGAGCAAATGGGCAAAATGGGCCTGCTGGCCGGCGCATCCAAGGAGGACCGGAAGGTCTACGAGCCGTCAGGCCGCTATGGAGCAGTGATGGGGGTCGACGGAGTGCTGGGCACGGAAACGATGCCCGGGGTGTTTGCCCAGGCTGGGATGCAGTACGCCTACGAGAACGACGGAGTGGGCTTCGAACAGTTTGCTCGGGTCGCCTTCAAGAACCACCAGCACTCAACCCTGAATCCCTTAGCTCAATACCAGAAGGAATTCTCCATGGAGGAGATCATGGAGGCCCCGCTCCAGAGTTACCCCAACACGCTGTTGATGTGTTGTCCGACCGGCGACGGGGCCGCCGCGGTGGTCCTGGTGTCGGAGGAACGACTCCGCTCGCTTCCCACCGAGGTCCAGCGTCGGGCGGTGAAGGTCTCTGCCTCCGTACTGACCTCCGACCCGTACGTGGAGGGCGGGCAGGTCCAGCCCGACGTGAACACTTTGACCCGTAACGCGGCGACCAAAGCCTATGAACTATCAGGGATCGGGCCCGAGGACCTCGACCTTGTGGAGTTGCACGACTGCTTCGCCACGGCCGAGTTGATTCATTACGACAACCTGGGACTCTGCGAGCGGGGCGGTGCCGGCGACTTCATCGACTCGGGAGCGCCCTTCCGTGACGGCGACATGCCTGTCAATGTCTCTGGAGGTCTCATCTCGAAGGGCCACCCCATCGGAGCTACTGGGGTCGCGAACGTATTCGAAGTGACCACTCATCTTCGTGGCGAGGCTGGTGACCGACAGATCGAGGGTGCCAAGGTGGGCCTGGCCCATGTGATCGGCCTGGGCTCGTCGTGCGGGGTGCACATCCTCGAGAAGGCCGCTTAATCCCGCAGATTGGCGAGCAGCGCCTCGACGCTATCCACCGGGGCCGTGCAAGTCCGATTTTGGCAGACCCAGGCCTGGTTCCCTTCTCGTCCGTCCCACAGCGGTCCCGGCCGTCGTTCCCCCCAGGCCAGGACTGTGTTGGGTCGGTAGGAGGAAGCCACCGCACTGACCAAGTCGGCCCGGTCGCCAGTTACCACGACCTCGGTGGTCCCGGAGTGGAAAAGGTCGATCGCCTCGAGCAGGCGTCCGAAGGCTGTCGGTTGGCTGGCCGCGTCCCGCCCGAGTAGCCGGAGGACCGATTCGGCAGCGTTGGTGAATCGGCCTTCCCCGGTGAGGGCCCCCAGTCGGAGCAGAGCCAGAGCCGCCAGGCTGTTGGCTGAGGGGTGAGCGTTGTCGAACACGTCTTTGGGTCGGGTGATGAGGGTCTCGGCGTCGTTGCCGGTCGAGAAGAAGCCACCGTTGTACTGGTCGCTGAACCGGACAAGCAGGGTGTCGGCGGTATCGACGGCCATGTCGGTCCACCGGGCCTCACCGGTTGCCTCGCCCAACCGGACCAGAC
>ERZ651768.3233-NODE-3233-length-10978-cov-3.454362_pt1 | contig 10978 bp, 5 predicted proteins | sample MGYA00514754_ERZ651768 | MGnify/ENA metagenome assembly ERZ651768 | reverse complement strand
AGCTATCGAGAAAGCCAACATCACAACTGATTCAGTTGTTCCAGTCGGTGGGCAAATAATACATGATGAAGACACTGGAAAAGCTAATGGAATATTGCTTGAAGGCGCTATGGACCTTATTTGGAGAGATGAAACTTATGTAAGAGATTCTGACAAGGCAAGGAAACAAATATCACAAGTCCTCAACTTTGCTACTTCACTTGGGATAACAAGTGTTCACGATATGTCGAGTAAAATTGAGTTAGATAAATATCTAGACTTGGCAGAAGAGGGCAAGCTTTATGTCAGGACATTTTATGGTGAACACTCTAAGTTCGACGCAGGACAGGACAGCACTTCTGATAAAGCTCAGATTGAAAAACTCAGAAATAAATATAAATTCAACGATCCTAATAAGGGTCCAATGGTTGAATTTGGCTTTATAAAATATGTAATGGACGGTGTTCTCTCAACCCATACCGCGGCAATGCTAGAACCTTACTCTGATCGCCCTGATTTATTCGGTGAACCTTTTTACACTCAAGAAGAAATTAATGCTCTCGTTAAGAGAGCTAATGGGTTAGGTTTCCCAGTAGCTATTCATGCAATCGGTGATCGAGCAGTGAGAATGGCTTTAAATGCATTTGAGTCCTCTGGTAACAGAGAGTATGCAAATCGCATTGAGCATATTGAAATTATTGATCCTAATGATGTGCCAAGATTCAAAGCATTAAATGTGGCAGCATCCATGCAACCCAATCATGGTACTGGAGTTATTGGAAAATACATTACCGAGAGAGTCGGTGAAGAACGTGAAAAGAATGCTTATGTTTGGGGAGATTTTTTAAGATCTGAAACTCAACTGGGATTCAGTAGTGATTTTGCAACCTCACCATTTTCTCCTCTTGTGCATATTGCAGATGCTGTTTTTCGAGAAAGCCCAAGTGGTTTGTTTGACGGGACTTGGTACCCAGATCAGGCAGTAACTTTTGAGCAAGCATTGTTTGCTTACACACAAGCTGGAGCAACTTTATCAGGATGGGGAGATGAGCTAGGCAGTATTACTGTAGGTAAATGGGCAGATTTTGTCCTGCTTGACAGAACCCTAGGTAATCCAGTTGGCCGAGAATTAAAACAAGTGAACATTTCTGCCACTTATTTTGCAGGAAGATTGGTCTTCTCCGCCACTGAAAAAAGCTAAATTAAAACGATATCAGGCTAAAACACCATAATCAGTGGTTTTTAAGCAACAAGAGGTCAATTAATACCATACAATAAAACCAAATCCTTGTTTTATCTGGACTATAGACTGTGGTAGGCTTAGCTTTGCTAACTGGTTTAATTGACTTAAGAGGACAATTATGAAATTAAAAAATATATTCGTTGCAGTTTTCATTACTGCAGGGATCTTCACATACAGTACTCCTTGGGCAGCTATTGAAGAAATTGTTGTTACTGCAACAAAGAGAGCTTCGACTATCCAAGACGTGCCTTTTTCTATTAATGCACAAACTGCAGAGACGATCGAACGTACCGGTGCCGTGAGTTTTGAAGACTTAGCTAGAAATGTCGCTGGTTTGGCTGTACAAAACCTAGGGCCAGGACAAAGCCAAGTTGGGATTCGAGGTCTTTCCGCAGGACAGATCGTTCGAGACCAACCTGGTGTTAAGGAACAGGTTGGTGTTTACATGGATGAATCCGTGATTTCATTGTCCTTGTTTACGCCAGATTTTGATCTGTATGATCTGAATCGATTTGAAACCCTACGTGGTCCTCAAGGAACTCTTTTTGGCTCTGGATCAATTGGTGGAACGATTCGATACATTACCAATCAACCCAATGTGGATGAGTTTGAAGCCGAATTGTCCTTAGATCTTAATACCATCACCCAAGGCTCAAACGGTGGGCACATTAAGGCCATGATTAATACTCCCTTAGGTAATGGAAGCGCCGTGCGGGCGGTTGTATATTCAACCGAGTATGGGGGTTACATCGACGCATACGGAGAAGGTGACACATTTAATGCTGACGTTAACGAGGGATCACGAGATGGTGTTCGTATTTCAGCGACCTTCTCACCTAGTGATACTCTGACAATTACTCCTCGAATTATTTATCAGGAGATCGAATATGACGGATACAATCGTCAAGAGGCATTTAATATGTTTGCTAATCCATTCACTACTACAAGAACTGCAAGAACATTCAAACCACGCCAGCAGCATTTACTGCAGCAGGAAGGTTACTCGGATGAAACAACTTTGGCAGATGTTGTTGTTGAGGCTGGCTTTGATGGCTATGATATGACTTTCGTTGGTAGCTATATGGATCGGGATATTCTCGTTAGTCGTGATGCAACTGCTCTTACCAGTAGTGTTTGGCACGATATAGGATATGATCCTGTGATGTATACCATCCCATCGAATCTTAGGGATACCACAGCTTTAGAGCAAACTACTGCTGAACTTCGTTTTGCTTCAAATACTGAGGGACCATTGCAATGGTTAGTGGGTTTCTTTTATTCGGATATGCAGAGAGAATACGCACAGCGTTTGCCTACCCCAGGGTCTGCGGTTTGGACAGATGCTACTTTAGGTGCAGGTACTTCTGCAGCTGTTGCTAATGGTTTTCCAAATCTAGATTCACCATTTAACTCAGATCTCCCATACGATATTGAGCAAATTGCTCTGTTTGGAGAAGCAACATATGATGTGAATGATCAGTTACAATTGACTTTTGGTGGACGTTATTACGATCTTGATGAAAGCAGAGTCATTACATCAGGTGGATTATTTGCTAATGGTGATTTAGGCACAGTAAATGAGACCACATCAAGCGGATTTGCACCGAGAGTTCTTCTTCGCTACGACATGAATGATGATGTCACACTGAACGCACAGATTTCACAAGGGGTCAGGCTTGGAGGGGTGAATGATCCTCTCAATGCCAACATGTGTACTCCTGAAGATAAATTAATCTTTGGTAGTTATCAGTCATATGATGATGAAACAATGTGGAATTATGAGGTGGGTGTAAAATCACGTTTGGGCAATGGAGCTACATTGAATGCCGCAGTTTTTTATGCAGACATCGAGAATCTTCAAGCAACATTGGATGCCGGTTCATGTTCATCAAGGATTTCCTTTAATGTTCCGGAATCAAAAACTAGTGGAGTTGAGATTGAATATGTTTCACAACCTACCGACTATTTCACCTTCTCAATATCAGGAAGTGCTGTAAATGCTGAGTTCAAATCTACCGTAATTGATGCAACGGGTTCAGTTTTGGGAGGACTTGAAAATGGCAACCGTTTAGCTTCTGTGCCAGAGATTCAATTGGCAGCAACAGCCACTTATGAGTTTCCAATAGCACTTGGTGATGCTTATATATCAGCAACAGTTCACCATGTTGGTGATCGTATTACACAACCGACTGACCAGCTTCATGGTTCTGGTGATTTTGCTTCGGGATTAGTATTTGGAGGAGCATCAGGTGCTGACATCACAAGTCTGGATCTGGAACTTGCTGCTTATACGATCTTCAATGCCAGGGTAGGTGTTGTTGCAGATAACGGCTGGGAAACTGCACTCTATATTAATAATGTAACTGATGAGAATGCTAACCTTTCGTTTGATCGTGAACGTGGAGGCCGTGCTCGACTTGCATTTAGGACCAATCAGCCTAGAACTATTGGGATTAGTTTAAGACGCAGTTTTTAACTGAGAAAAGTAAAAAAGACCGATAAAGAACAACGCCCGGTATCTAAACCGGGCGTTTTTCATTGTGCTTCTCAATTGCCATTGAGTAAATCGGACTATGAATTTATTGACTCTTTGGTATCTATTCCTAAACTATATTCTATGACTAAGGCATTACAAAAAAAATTCCAATTCACAATCATACTTTTCCTTTCATTCTTTCTTGCATCTTGTGGTTGGTATGGTAATAAAAACTATGAAGCCCAGATCCGAGTGACTTCTTATGGCATACCTCATATCTTGGCTGAGGACTGGGGTGATTTAGGTTTTGGCTACGGCTACCAATTTACCAGCGATAATTTTTGTGAATTAGCCAAACACGTTGTCCGTGTTAATGGTGAGATGTCAAAATATTTTGGCAGATCCAACCAAAACCTTGCCAGCGATGCACTGATAAAGTTTTTTGGAAAAAAATCAACCATCCGTGTTAATGGTTTACTGAACGCAGATAAAAGAATGGTGAAGGTCTCAGAAGGCTATGCTGCAGGGTATAATCACTATCTTGAAAACATTCCTCAAGGAATGCATCAAGCGTGTATTAATGCTGAATGGTTACGACCCATTGATCTCTATGATGTGGCTAGAATGTCAGTCTACATTACGCTCCTTGCCTCTTTCTCAGATCCTCGGATTGCTAACGCTGTTCTTGCATTGGGTATAGAAGAAGACAACGAACAATCAGCCTTGAATCTAGAGACGTTTGCATTGTCCGAATCAATGGGCAGCAATTCTTATGCATTAGGAAGTGAGGTCACTCAAACAGGTCAAGCGATGCTTTTGGGGAATCCACATTACCCTTGGAGAGGGCAAAGACGGTTTTATCAGGTGCATATGACTATTCCTGAAGAGATCAATGTTATGGGGATCACCATTCTTGGAAGCCCCTTGATCAATGTTGGTTTTACCGAGAAATTCGCTTGGACCCATACGGTGTCCAATGCAAATCGATTCACCTTGTACGAGCTGGATTTGAATGACCAAGATCGGAAAATTTATACCTATAACCAAAAAAGAACCAAAATAAAATCTTTCCCAGTTGATATAGAAGTCAAAGAGAACGATGATTCAATTTCCACAGAAACAATAGAATTACATTTCAGTCGTTTTGGTTTGCTTCTTGATGCAGGAGTGTTGTTAGACGATGAAAGTTTGACCGGTTGGCCGAATCGAGACGGCAAAGTTTTTGCAATCCGTGACGTCGCCCTGGATAACCAAAGAATAGGAACCACTATTGTTGGCATGTTGACTGCTAAGAGCTTTGATCAATTTATAAACACAATTAGAAATAATTTAGGATTAAGTTTCATCAATACCATTGCAGTAAACGATCAGGGAGAGGCATTCTACGGGGACTATTCAACGGTTCCTTATCTCACAGATCAGCAATTGCAGGATTGCCAACCCAGTACGACTGGCCAATTTATCAACAAAGAATCCGTTAGTCTAATAAGAAATCCATTGGGAATTCCCGTGTTGGCTGGTAATCGTTCAGAATGCAACTGGATCGTGGATCCAGAATCCCCTCAAGAAGGATTGATTCCAGGAGGAAAGTTGCCTTCGATAAGAACCAACCGCTATGTCAGCAATAGCAATGACAGTTATTGGTTGGCTAATTTAGAAAACCCCATGACCGGCTATTTAAAAATAATGGGAGGTGAGGAATATCAGGTTTCACTGAGAACTCAACTGGCATTATTGCAAATTCAAGAACGAATCAATGGAACCGATGGCTTGGATGATAATCCCTTGTTTTCGTTGAAAAACTTACAGGATGTGGCGTTAGCAGCTCGAAATTTGGCCGGAGAATGGTTTTTAGACGATCTTTTGACTTTGTGTAGGATTTACCCAGAAGAATTAACAAATAAATCCTCACGTGCTTGTGAAGTTTTAGCTCAATGGGACAAGAAAACTAACATAGACAGTATTGGTAATCAGGTGTTTTATCTCTTCTGGCAGAAAGCACGAAAAATTGACAATCTTCACGTTCTTCCGTTTGATCCTAAAAAACCTCTAGATACCCCAAGGGGACTACATATAAACGACCCAGGAACCCGCTTGGAATTGATTAAATCACTGGATTATGCGGTGGATGTATTTGATGACAATCTCCTTCCGCTTAATGCCAAATGGGGAGACATCCAGTACGAGATCAGGAATGGTAAAAAAATACCCCTTTTTGGTGGTGGTTTTGATGCAGGTAATTTCAGTGCAATGCGTGCTAAATTAACTAAAGGCAAAGGTTGGTCGGAAATAATTCATGGCAACAGCTACCTCCAAACGGTGACTTGGGACGACGATGGGGTGGTCGCTGAGGGAATATTGAGTTATTCACAGTCCTCTGATCCTGACAATCCGCATTTTCAGGATCAAACAGAACTCTATTCTCAAAAAAAATGGGTGAAACTGCCCTTTAAAGAAAAAGATATTTTAGCTGATCCCAATCTAGAAATTATTAAAATCAAATCCAATTAATTTCTTTTATAAAGGATTAATTTGGCAAATTAATTTGTCAAACAGAATGGAAAAGACTGGTGGTTACTGGCTTATTAAACCTCTTCGTTTAAGCAAAGGTTCAATGGTGGGTTCCGAGCCCCTAAATGCTCTGTATTGATCCATTAAGTCTTTCGTGTTTCCTGACGAGTAAATAAGGGTTTTTAATTTATTTGCTGTTTCTGGATCAAATAACCCTTTTTCTTTAAACACTTCAAAAGCATCTGCGTCGAGCACTTCAGTCCAAAGGTAGCTGTAATAGCCTGATGAGTATCCTCCTGCAAAAATATGGGCAAAGTAGGTGCTTCTATAACGGCTGGTTATTTCAGGAATTAGACCTAAATTTTGGAGTATTTCAGCTTCAAATAAATTGGCGTCCTCAATGGGTTCTTCCAGGGTATGCCAGGCCATGTCAAGGTAGGAAGCTGCTAAGTATTCAGTCGTAGCAAATCCCTGATTAAATAATGAAGCCTTGGAAATCTTATTAAGCAATTCTAGAGGAATTGGTTCATTCGTCTGATAGTGTCTTGCGTAGGACTTAATAACGCTTGGTTCTATGGCCCAGTTTTCCATGAGTTGCGAAGGGAATTCCACATAATCTCTCGCTACTCTTGTACCAGAGAGACTCGGATAGGTCGCGGTGGATAATAATCCATGAAGCGCATGCCCAAATTCATGGAACAATGTTGATGCTTGTTCAAAGGAAAGTAAGGCAAAGCCGTCTTTGTTTTTGGGAGGAAAATTGCAAACGTTAACCACTATCGGTATTTGGACGCCGTCGAATGTACTTTGACTCCTAAAAGTATTCATCCAGGCCCCCCCGCCCTTATTGGGTCTGATGGTGTAATCAGTATAGAAAATTCCGATGGTATCACCATGTTCATTTTTGACTTCAAATGAACGGATATTCTCTCGGTATTTTGGTAAATCAAATCTTTCAGTAAAGCTTATTTGAAAAAGTTTATTGGCAACATCAAAAGCTCCTTGAAGGACTTTTCGTTCACTAAAATACGGTTTGACTTCAGCTTCCGTAAAATCATACTTTTCTTGCCTTATTTTTTCTGAATAATGCCACCAATCCCAAGCCGCAAGTTCAAAGTCGTTTCCTTCGGCATTGATCAATTCCTGCATCTCTTGCACTTCTTTCTCTGCTCTGGAGAGTCCCGGTTCCCAAACTTGCTCAAGAAGATCATTAACTCTCTTTGTATTTTTTGCCATGGTATCTTCAAGAACAAAATCGGCATGATTGTCGTATCCAAGTAGATTGGCTTTGTCGATGCGAAGGGCTGCCATTTGTATCGCAATATTTTTGTTATCTCGTTCGTTGTCGTTATCACCTCTCTTAATGTAAGCATTGTAGAGTTTTTCTCTTAAATTTCTCTGTGTAGAGTAGGTTAGAAATGGATACATACTGGCTCTGTTTGGTTTAAATTTCCAATGGCCCGTATTACCCTCCGAGTCAGCCAATTTTGATGCTTGATCAATCACGTCTTCTGGTAATCCGCTTAATCGGTTTTCATTCTCAATGATCAAACTGAATCCTTCGTTTGTTTCTTTCAATAAGTTCTGGTCAAACTGCACTGAGAGAGTAGCTATCTTTTGATTGATTTCAATCAAACTTTTCATGGATTTTTCATCCAACTGCACTCCAGCACGAACAAAATGTTTATGAGTTTCTTCTACTAATCTCCTTTGCTCAGGACTTAACTTTTTTTGGAATGAATGAGACCATGAACTGTGTCTTTTTTCATAAATGCTTTTTATTCTTTGAAAGAGTTTCTTGTTAAGTAAAATTTTATCGCTATGGGCGGAGAGTTGAGGGCTGATGAGTTGAGCCAGACTATCCATTTCATCGTTTGTGTTTGATCCAAGCAGGTTGAAAAATACATCTGCAACCTTATCCAGGGTTTTGCCAGTTCTTTCCATGGCAACGATGGTGTTTTCAAATGTAGGTGCGGCTTTATTATCAGCAATTGCATTAATTTCATCGATATGTTCTTTCATGCCTTGTTCGAATGCTGGGTGATAATGTTCCATCTTTATTTCTTCAAAAGGAGGGATTTGGAAAGGGGTTTTATAGTCTGTAAAGAAAGGATTCATAGCATGGACCATGTTTGTATTACCGGTGCAAAAAATAACCATATACAAGAGCAGTGATAATTTTTTCATTTTTCTAACTGAATTAATGATTGGGACCCATTACTCTAGAAATATTTAAAGTAGATGTCCAGAAAATGATGTCTTATTTCATTAGGATGCTGTAGATTGCAAGCGAAAATATAATTGAAAAGGTATAATTTAACTGTTTTGTATATGGCAAGGTGGCAGAGTGGTTATGCAGCGGCCTGCAAAGCCGCGAACGTCGGTTCGATTCCGATCCTTGCCTCAAGAATTTTTGGCCCGGGTGGCGGAATTGGTAGACGCTACGGACTTAAAATCCGTTGGGATTTTTCCCGTGCCGGTTCGAGTCCGGCCCTGGGCACCAGAATTCAATTATCTCGAATTATTGATTTCCTCTTTTCTTTTTACTACAAAGGCTGTTAAAGCTTCATTGATAGATGGATCAAGAGCTGGTTGTTCATACTGCTTCAATAAAGTTTTCCATGTCTTATTGGCTCGTTCAAGTGTGGTGATTGATCCATTTTTTTCCCAATTTTCGAAATTTTCCCAATTAGAAATCATCGGAGTGTAAAATTCGGTTGAGTAGTGTTTCATGGTTTGATCAGTGTCAAAAAAATGTCCACCAGGACCGACACTCTCAATCGTCTCCACCCCTAGATTATAAGCATTTACCTCAATGGGTTTCAAAGACTCAGAAATTGTCTGCAGCATTTCTGCATCAATGATTAATTTTTCAAAAGAAGCTGTTAAACCTCCTTCAAGCCACCCTGCGGCATGATTCACTAAATTTGTATGGCTCATGATGGTTGCCCATAGTGACATTCCGCTTTCATAAATAGCTTGTGCATCAATGGAATTGGAAGCATTGGTGTTGCTACTTCGGTATGGAAAACCATAGAATCTGGCAAGTTGTCCACTGGCAATTGTGGATCTAATGTATTCAGGTGTACCAAAGGCAGGGGATCCGCTTCTCATGTCGACATTTGTAGAAAATGAACCATAAATAATAGGAGCACCTGGTCGAACTAGCTGAGTTAGGGTTACCACTGCTAAAATCTCTGCATTTTGCTGCACCAGTGTTCCAGCTTGTTTAATTGGTGCCATAGCCCCAGATAGAGAAAATGGAGTGACACAAACCGCTTGTCCTGCTCTTGCAAGTTCTATAGTCGCTTCCGACATTGGGATATCAAGCTGCATGGGAGAATTTGTATTAATAATTCCCATAACAGATGGATTTTCTACTAGTTGCTTTCTGGTGCAATCAAAGGCAATGCGGTGCATATCAATGCAATCCTTAGTTCTAACTTTCCCCAAGGGATATGACTGGCAGTTTTTGTCCAATAATTGAAATTGGGCCAAATAAAAATCAAGGTGTCTTGTATCTGAAGGTAATTCAATAGTTTCAAATGCCATGCCACCTTCTTGATGGATAATATTAAGACTTTGAATGATCTTCATATAGTTGCATAGTTCCTCAAAAGTGCCTCTCCGTCTTCCTGCATCGAGATCACTGCAAAAAGCTGGACCACCTACTGCACTGAAAACAATATGATTCCCACCAATTTTTAAATCTCGTTTGGGATTTCTTGCCCGCAAGATAAATTCTTTCGGTGGTTTGGAGATTTTACTTAACACCAAATCTCTATCAAAATAGACCATTTGTGAGTGTTCATTTACATTCAAACCAGCATCTTTAAAAATTTTTCTTGCATCTTGATGCAAAACTTTCATTCCAACATTCTCTAGAATATCAAGGGATGCATGATGAATAGATTCAATTTCATCTTCACTAATAATTTCCAGGGCAGAAAACTTCGTTACAACCTCCTGCCAAGGCAGTTGAGTGATCGCATTCTTCTTTGGTTTCTTCCTTCTTATTCTTTGTATCATTAGATTTTTTTGATTCAGGATCTACTTTTCAATTATAGCTCTTGATAAGGGAAAATAATTAGACATCTAATTAACATATTTCGGTGATCCCCATTAGAACTAGATTTAAGTTTATGATTACGAATAGTTAAAATAGAATAAATTTGATCAGTTCTCAAAACTATAACCAACACCATATAAGGACCGAATGTAATCGGTCTTGGGGTTAATTTTTTTGAGTTTGTGTCGAAGATTCTTGATATGAGTGTCTACCGTTCGGTCAAGAACGATACGCCCGTCATCAAAAATTTTATTTAGGATTTGATCTCTATTGTAAACTCGTCCTGATTGCTCAATAAACATGGCAAGTAATCTAAATTCAACCGGAGTTAGATCCAATTTTATTCCATCAAGTGTGATTGAGAACCGCTCTGTATCGATTTCAAACCCATTCGATAGGTTACGTTTGATGTATTCTGGATCAGATCGTCTTAAAACAGCCTTGACTCTTGCAACCACTTCCTTGGGGCTAAATGGTTTACAAATATAGTCGTCTGCACCCATCTCAAGTCCAATGAGACGGTCAATTTCATCAACCATTGCTGTGATCATAATGACGGGTAAATGGGAGAACGTTCTAATTTCTTGACAAATATCTTTACCATTCATAGCAGGCAGCATCAAATCCAATAATACTAAATCGGGATTGTTTTTCTTAATCCATGGAATGACTCGTGTGCCAATATCAATGTGTTTTGTTT
>ERZ651768.3232-NODE-3232-length-10979-cov-37.254999_pt1 | contig 10979 bp, 9 predicted proteins | sample MGYA00514754_ERZ651768 | MGnify/ENA metagenome assembly ERZ651768 | reverse complement strand
AAGACTAGCCCTAAGATGTGGCAGTTAGCCTGTGAACAATATGAAGCTTTTCCTCCAGGTAAGTATGAGTGGCCAGCATTGTTACGGCGTTGCGATCGATTGGATCCCTCTTATAAAAAATAAATAAGTAAAAATTATGTCAGAAATTGTTTCTCCTTCAGCCTATAGCGCTGCTGAAATTCATTTGGAGGAATTTCTTGATTTAGAGCAATTCCCTATCCATGATTTAACCCATCCAAAAAGGGCTGCATTGGTTAAAGATTGTCGTTTAGATTTAAACAAATGGGGGTGTGCACATATACCTGATTTTATTTCCTCTTCAGCGATTAAGAAAATGAAAGATGAAGCATTCAGAATAATGGATGGAGCTAGAAGGGCGCATACACTTGTAAACCCTTATCTCACAAAAGAGGATACCACGCTTCCTAAAGACCATCCAAATCGTTTTTTTGAAGAAAGAACGTCGTCATTTATAAATTCAGATCTATTAGAAAGTGACTCGGTTCTGAGAAAAATATATGACTCTGACGTGGTAGTGCATTTTGTCTCTGACTGTTTGAATATTGGCCCTATTTATCGATGGGCAGAACCTTTGGGTCGAAATCCATACAGTATTATGAATGATGGTGACTATTTTCCATGGCACTTCGATGGCAATGACTTTACTGTTAGTGTTCTCATTAGTGAATCTGATGAAGGCGGTGACTTTGAGTATGCACCAGATATTCGTTCACCACACAATGAACGCTTTGATGATGTGAAGAGAGTGTTACAAGGAGAACGCGATAAGATAAGAGTGTTAAGCTTAAAAACGGGAGATTTGCAAATATTTAGAGGGCGTTACTCGTTGCATAGGGTAACTGTTACTAGGGGCGATACACCAAGAATTATTGCATTGCCAACGTATGTCACTAATCCATACTTGGTGAACAGGCCTCATCACGCTGAAGCTTTCTATGGGCGCTCAATGTCAATCCATCACGAGCGTGACTTAGAACGACTCGACAATTTAACAGACTAAGGATAACAGCATGAATATAGGATTTATTGGTCTAGGTAATATGGGTGCTGGTATGGCACATAATTTATTAATGCATTGCAAAGATTCAGGCGATACGTTAATTGTTTTCGATATTAATGAAACGGTTTTAGCTGACTTCATTACCAAAGGTGCTATAAATGGAGAAAGTGCATCAAAGATGTGTTCAAAGTGCGACGTGCTTTTTACATCCCTACCAAGCTCAAAAGAAGTCAATCTCTTGGCATTTGGTAACGAAGGTATTTTGAATAATTTAAAAGAAGGTGCTACTTGGTTTGAAACCACTACAAACGAATTAGCTGAGTGGGAGAAAGTTAAGGAACACGCTCCAAATCATTTGACATTGATTGATGCTCCAGTTAGTGGTGGTGCAGAGCGGGCAGCAGCAGGAACTTTAACTACCTTTCTTGGTATTGAAAAAGAAGTTTTGAAAAAGTTTGAGTCATTGTTAAAAGTGTTTGCTAGTAAGGTTATTCGCATGGGTCCCTCTGGATCAGGCTATGTCACCAAGTTGGTACAACTGCATCTAAATTATCTTGTTGCACAAGGGATTGGAGAGACTCTAATGATGGGTGCGAAAGCCAACCTAGACTTAAAAACCCTTCACTCAGTGTTGATGAATAGTTGTTCTCAAAGCTACGTGGTTGAAAACTATATCCCAAAAATACTTAATGGTAGCTACGACACTTCATTTGCACTTGGACTAGCCGAAAAAGATATGAAACTGATTGTCGAACTCGGCCACCACCTTGGTATCTCAATGCCACTTGGGGAAAAAGTTTATAACACTTATCAAGAAGCTACAAAGCTGTATGGCCAGGATGCGCCTCATTTAAGTGTAGTGCGCTTAATTGAAGATAGACATCAACAAACACTTAGAAAGCAAACTTAAGGACGAATTGTGGCATTATTAATTTCAGTTAGCGAATTTTGGGAAGATGAAAAGGTTTGGCATCAATGGGTTCAGTCTGAGTTGCCAGAGATTGATGTCAGAGTCTATCCTGATGTCGGTAACGAAAATGAAATCGAGTATGCTGTTGTATGGAAGCACCCACATGGGATTTTAAAACGATATCCAAACCTTAAAGTGATTCTCTCTTTAGGTGCAGGAGTGGATCATATTCTCAGTGATCCTGACTTGCCAAAGGATTTGCCAATTGTTCGTTTGGTTGATGTAAAGTTAACGCATGAGATGTGTTTTCATGCTCTGCATTGGGTGCTTCATTTTCATAGTGACCACTATCTGTATATGAAACAACAGATTGATAGAAAGTGGCAACAGCAAAGCTCCATTCAGCCTGAAGATAGGACAGTTGGAATTATGGGTTTAGGCAATATTGGAAGAGGTATTGGTGAGTCACTAATTGATCAAGGCTTTAAGGTGTTGGGTTGGGGTGCCAATCAAAAATCATCTTTGGGTGATATTAAATACTTTTTTGGAAAGGAGCAATTAAGTGATTTTCTAGTTAAGACAAATATATTAATTAATGTTCTACCTTTTTCTAAAGACACAAAAAATATGCTTAGAAAGGATGATCTCAAATCTTTACCTAGAGGTTCATTTATTATTAATATGGGCAGAGGTGGTATTATCAATGAGGCAGATTTATTGTCTCTACTAGATGAAAACCATATTACTGCGGCGGCTTTGGATGTATTTGAACATGAGCCTTTGCCTACACAAAATCCTCTCTGGAATCATCCATCTGTCTACATTACGCCTCATATTGCAGGACAAAGCAATCCAAAATCTTCAGCAAAAACAATTGCTGAAAACATCCGCCGCATAGAGGATGGAAAAATGCCATTTCCTATCTATAACATTACCAAAGGTTACTAAATGGTTCTTTTAACCTAAACGAGGATAGAGATTTTTTATAAGTCATCATCCGTTTGAAGATAATTTAATTCAATAATGAGTAATTAAATTAAAATAAGAGAATATAATAACGCTTCTCTTTAAACGCTAGCTTTTGACTTCATTTTTTAGTAGATAAAAATGAGTTTTTAAGTAATTATTTTAATGTCATCAGTTGACCGAATACTAACTACTCCGTTGCATCAAATGCATCTTGACGCTGATGCAAAAATGGTACCATTTGCGGGTTATGAAATGCCGCTTCAGTATCCGTTAGGGATAAAAAAAGAGCATCTGCATACACGCGAAAACGCTGGTCTTTTTGATGTTTCCCATATGGGTCAAATCAAGCTCACAGGTCAGAATGCAAAACAAGCTTTAGAGACCCTAGTTCCGGTCGATATAGTTGATTTACCTCTAATGAAACAACGTTATGCTGTCTTTACAAATAAGAAGGGTGGCGTAATGGATGATTTGATGGTGACGAATATTGGCGATGATAGTTTGTTCTTAGTAGTCAACGCAGCATGCAAGGTTGCAGATTTTGAACACTTGAAGAGTTTGATTGATAGTGGTTGTGAGGTTGAGCTTCTTGAAGATGTTGCGCTGTTGGCTTTGCAAGGTCCTAAGTCATGTGAAGTGTTGTCAAAATTTGCACCTTCTTGTAGTGAGATGACCTTTATGACGGCTAAGATATTAAAGATTAATGGGGTTGAATGTTTAGTGACAAGGTCTGGTTATAGCGGCGAGGATGGCTTCGAAATTTCAATGCCAGGACATCAGGCTGAACGTATTGCCAAACTTTTAATATCAGATCAGGCGGTTGAATGGGTTGGACTTGGAGCAAGAGATTCACTTCGTTTAGAGGCTGGCTTGTCACTATATGGTCATGAACTAGACGAACAACATAGTCCAGTAGAGTCTTCGTTGACTTGGGCATTGTCGAAAACAAGAAGACTTGGCGGTGAGCGTCCTGGCGGCTATCCTGGGGATGTAATTGTTATGAGTCATCTTTCTGAAGGTACCAAAGTCAAGATAGTTGGCTTGCAACCTGAGGGCAGAGTGCCGGTTCGTGATGGCGCTTTGATTGAGGATGGTTTGGGTAATCGAGTAGGCCAAGTTACCAGTGGTGGTTTTGGCCCCAGTGCAGGAAAACCTGTAGCTATTGCAAGAATTGAAGTGAGTTGTATTGATGATAAATCCAACTTGTTTGCATTGGTTCGCGATAAGAAGATTCCAGTAAGTGTAGTAAAATTACCTTTCGTTAAACAAAATTATTTTAGAGGTTAAAAAAACAAAATGGGGAGCAGTAATGAGTATTAAATATTCCGAAGATCATGAGTGGGTTAAGGTGCAAGAAGAAGACCTGGTAACTATAGGTATAACCGATTTTGCTCAAGAACAATTGGGCGATTTGGTTTTTATTGAACTACCAGAGGTCGGTGATGAGTGTAGTCGAGGAGACAACATTTCTGTGATTGAGTCGGTTAAGGCGGCTTCAGATTTGGTTGCTCCTGTTTCTGGAGAGATTGTTGAGGTAAATGACAGGTTGGCAGATGAACCGGAACTTGTTACAGAAGACTCGATGGGCGATGGCTGGTTTGTTAAAGTCAAACTTTCCAATGCGTCTGAGTTGGATGATCTAATGGATGATGATGCCTATCAAGCTTTTATTGAAGATTAAACTGAAAAATAAATGACCACTAAGATAGAAGATTTATTAAATAACGACGTATTTACCAATAGGCATATTGGTTCTTCCAGTGCTCAGAAACAAAAGATGCTTGATTATCTTGGTTTTGATAACTTAGATGACTTGATCGAAGAAATTGTGCCAGATATTATTCGTCGGAAAAAGCCGATGAATATAGCTGATGGTATTTCAGAATTAGCGGCACTTAAACAGTTAAGAAATTTAGCCAGAATGAATATCCGCTATAAGTCATTCATTGGCCAAGGCTATTACAATTCAATTACACCACCCGTGATCCAGCGCAATATCCAGGAAAATCCTGCCTGGTATTCGGCCTATACCCCATATCAACCAGAAATATCTCAAGGCCGTTTAGAAGCATTAATGAACTTTCAAACAATGATTACCGATTTAACGGGAATGGAGTTAGCAAATGCATCAATGCTAGATGAAGCCAGTGCTTGTGCCGAGGCTATGAGTTTTTGTCAGAGAGTAAGTAAATCGAAGAGTAAAGTTTTTTTTGTTGCAAATGATTGCTATCCTCAGAATATAGAAGTGGTGTTAACAAGAGCTGAGCCATTAGGTATTGAAGTGGTAATCGGCGACCCATTAGTAGATCTAGAAAAACTTGATTTTTTTGGTGTGTTGCTGCAATATCCGAATACTTATGGTAACTGTAGCGATTACTCGAAACTAATAGATTCAATACATGAAAAGCAAGCCCTAGCTGCTGTAAGTGCAGATTTATTATCGTTAACGCTTTTAAAGCCGCCTGGTGAGATGGGGGCAGACGTGGTGATTGGTAATACACAAAGATTTGGAGTGCCAATTGGCTATGGCGGACCTCACGCAGCGTATATGTCAATCAAGGAAAAACATAAACGCTCTATGCCCGGAAGAATTATTGGAGCTACGGTTGATACGAAAGGTAGGTTAGCTTATCGCCTGGCTCTACAAACCCGTGAACAACACATTCGTCGTGAAAAAGCCACCAGCAATATATGCACGGCGCAAGCTCTTTTAGCTGTCATGGCCAGCATGTATGCCGTTTATCATGGCCCTGAAGGTCTTAAAAAGGTTGCTGAAAGAATTTTTCGTTACACTGCTGTTTTCGCAGATGGTATTTCTGCAATGGGTTTTCCTATTGTCAACAAAACATTTTTTGATACAGTAACGATAGAAGTTAAAAACTCCGACGCAGTTGTCATGCAGGCTGAAAAAAATGGATACAACATAAATGTTTTTAGTAAAACCCTCGTTTCAGTTTCATTTGATGAGCTCAGCACTCCAGAGGATATAGAGTATTTATGGAAGATATTTAATACAGAATCTAAGCTCAGCGCACAATCACTGTTTGAAAAAAATAAATCTCAAATAAGTAAAAACTTAAAGAGGAGTTCAGAATTTATGACTCATGATGTGTTCAATACATATCGCTCAGAAACTAATATGATGCGCTACATTCGTTATCTAGGGGATAAAGACCTTGCGCTTGACCGAGCAATGATACCGCTCGGATCATGTACTATGAAGTTGAATGCTTCAGCTGAATTGATACCCGTTACTTGGCCAGAATTTTCTCAAATCCATCCTGCAGTGCCAATGAATCAGGTGATCGGATATCAACAAATGATAAGTGAGCTTGAAGAGATGCTATGCGAAGCAACTGGATACTCGGCAATTTCTTTGCAACCTAACTCGGGAGCCCAAGGTGAATATGCAGGACTTATAGCAATTCGTGCTTTTCATCGAAGTAACGGAGACGAGAATCGAAATATTTGTTTAATTCCTGCCTCGGCTCATGGGACCAATCCAGCCTCTGCACAAATGGCGGGTATGAAAGTGGTTGTAGTTAAGACTGCAGATAATGGTTACATTGATATGTCGGATTTAAAATTTAAGTGCAAAGAAAATGCAGATAATTTGGCTGCCATTATGATTACCTACCCCTCTACTCATGGAGTGTTTGAAAAAGATGTAAAAGAGGTTTGTAAGGTTGTTCATAAAGCTGGAGGTCAGGTATACATCGACGGTGCCAACATGAATGCGATGGTTGGAATTTCAGCTCCTGGTGAGTTTGGTGGTGATGTTTCTCATCTTAACTTACACAAAACATTCGCCATCCCTCATGGAGGCGGAGGTCCAGGAGTTGGTCCTATCGGAGTTAAGGAGCATTTGGTAGATTTTTTACCCACAACACCATTAAATAACACTGGTGTCGGTAGTATTGCTGGTGCGCCCTGGGGTTCGGGTAGTATTTTGCCAATTAGCTGGATGTATATTGTTATGCTTGGTAAAAATGGTCTTTACGAGGCTACCACAAATGCAATTTTGAATGCAAATTACATAGCAACTCGTTTGTCAAAGCACTATCCTATACTCTATAGTGATGAGAATGGCAGGGTCGCTCACGAATGCATTGTTGACCTTCGTCCCATAAAGGAAAAGTTTGACATTAGTGTGGATGATGTTGCAAAACGTTTGATTGATTATGGCTTTCATGCGCCTACAATGTCATTTCCAGTTGCTGGAACATTAATGATTGAGCCAACCGAGTCAGAATCTTTAGATGAGTTAGATCGTTTTTGTGATGCAATGATTCAAATCAGAAAAGAGATACGAAAAGTCGAATCGGGGGAGTATTCGGTCAAAGATAATCCGCTAATAAATTCGCCTCACACATTAGAAATGGTATCATCTTCAACTTGGAATTTTTCTTACTCGAGGGAAGACGCAGCTTACCCAGTAGAAACACTAAAAAAGGTTAAGTATTGGTCTCCAGTTTCCCGGGTAGATAATGTTTATGGCGACAAGAATTTAATTTGCTCTTGTCCAAGTATAGAAAATTACGAGTAAGTTGTTATGAAATCAATTTTAATTAGTGTGTTGGGTGATGACAAACCAGGACTTTTGGATAGTCTATCAGAGATAATTGTCTCAAATGATGGCGACTGGATAGAGAGTAACATGTCAACTGTCGAGGCAAAGTTTGCTGGTATTTTAAGGGTTAACGTGCCAGCAAAGAATGCCAAAAAGCTTATAAAAGAGCTAACCTCATCCAAGTTAGGCTTACAAATTGCGTGTGAAGAGACTGCACCAGTAACATTTTCTGATTTTAAGAGCTACAATATTGAACTAATAGGTCAAAATCATGTAGGTATTATTAATAAATTGTCTCACGTCTTGACCTATGAATTGAAAGCTAACGTAGAGGGGATAAAGACCGAAATAATTGACGCATCGATGTCCGGCGAGCAACTCTTTAAAGCACAAATTACCTTGCACTTACCAAAGTCTGTTGATGAACGTCTTATTAAAGATAAGTTAGAACTAATTGCTGACGAGATGATGGTGGAGATTTACTCTTACGAAAGCTAAACTTCATCAAAAGAAAAGCCTTTTGATATACAGTCTTCTACCAATGCTTCAACGTCAAAATTAACCGTGTTTACAATTGTTTTAACTTGATTAATAAGTCCAACAGTTGGTTTTACTTTGTTCGCATTTTTTGGTTGCGGCAATATGCATTCGTTGTTTACTAGCAAAGTCCTCAAAAATCTTTGTGCCCCATCCAATTTAGTGATTTCCTCTAACGATACATCAATGAACTGAAGTTTATCACTATATTTCTGCCTATAGTACTCTTGCCTTGCCGCCATTTCGTAGCAATACCAAAGAGCTATTCCAAAGTCGTCTCCAATTCCTTTTAACTGCATGAAAGGTTTAGGATTTATAATGATTTTTGGATACGATGGGTGTAAATACCACTGCCAAGCCAGAGTAATGTTTTTAAAATCGCCTCTAGCTAAATGACTAACACATTGTTTTACAATATTTCTTTTTAGAATGATTATAGTGCTTTCATTGGATAATTTTGAATCTACTAAATTTTCTATTAACCCACATTTAGCAAGTGTGTGATTTGTTTCGGCGTAAATTTCACCTTTCAGACTATTAAACTTATTTTTCCAAAAACCTCTCACAACTTCATTATTTCCAAAAGTATTAAAATTTCGTAATGTTCTTATGTCAGGCATTTTCGTTCCAAAATCATTGACTCCCAATGGTTCATGTATCGCTTCAACACCCAAATTTAATGACAAAAAACTGCTCAACCAAGCCGTGCCAGTTCGTCCAGCAGTAATTGTAAAATATGTTTTCATATTTTTAACCCCTCACTATGCTAGCCTATCTAACCAGCTTCCACACATACAACTAAACAAAACTTTAAACGAATGATATAAAAAGATCTACGTGATTATATTGTGTTCTGGCCCAAATGGAAATTGAGTAATATCATATGCGCTATCCTCTGTTATTACCATAATATCATGCTCACGATATCCACCTGCACCCGGTTGGCCTTCAGGAATCATAATCATCGGTTCCATAGAGACCACCATATTCTTTTGAAGCACTGTGTCGATATCTTCTCTCAATTCGACACCAGCTTCTCGACCGTAATAGTGAGATAGAACTCCAAAAGAATGGCCGTAGCCAAAGGTACGGCTTTCAAGTAAACCATATTCTTCAAAAATTTTATTAAGCTCAAGTGCAATATCTTTACAGGCAACGCCAGGCTTAATAAGTTTCATTCCTTCTTCGTGAACTTTAACATTAATTTCCCATAGTCTTAAGGATTCATCATCAACGTGGTCGTAGAATAATGTTCGCTCAAGTGCAACGTAATAACCAGCAATCATAGAAAAACAGTTAAGACTCAGAATGTCACCTTTTTGAACTTGCCTTGTAGTGACAGGATTGTGAGCGCCATCGGTATTAATTCCAGACTGAAACCAGGTCCAAGTATCCATCAGTTCAGAGTGAGGGTATCTCTTTGCAATTTCTCTAACCATTGCCTGAGTGGAATGAAGCGCCACTTCATGTTCAGGAGCGCCCTCCTTGACCGCTTCTACCAAAGCAGCACCTCCGATATCACAGACATTGGCCCCCTGGATGATGTGAGCTATTTCTTCATCTGATTTGATTGAACGCATTTTCATACAGTCAACCGAAATATCAACAAGTTTAGCTTTATCGAAAGCACTTTGAAGTTTGTCTAATCGTTCCATAGTGATATGGTCATGTTCAATACCAATTGTTCCTTTGTTTTCTATTAGTTGCTGTAAAGCATAGAAGTAACTGTCTTTTTGCCAGTCGGTATAAACCAGATTTTCACCAAAGGTGCGACGCCATGGCTGACCTCCGTCAATGTTGGCCGTTACAGTTGTGGCTTTGTCTTGGGTTACAACTAGTGCGTAAGGTCGTCCAAAAGAGCAATATAGAAAGTCGCTATAGTAATTAATGCCATGGATAGAACTAAAAATTACAGCATCAATATTATTTGCTGCCATATGCTGTCTAAGACGAGCTTGACGGTTTTTATATTCTGTATCGGTAAACGTATGAACGATATTGTCGCCGTTTGGTATCAGTTTTGTTCTTGGCAAATTCATAGCATCTCCTCGATGTGATTTATCCTGCGGATGTTAATAAAGTTTACTTAGGAAAGCAAGCTTTTTCTATACAGTATATTCTTATGCTGTAACAAGAAGAAAACTATCAACACCACTTTAGTGGATTTGCTTCAAACGACCTTCACGAATAAATGTATATATGCCTGAAACCACAATTATTGAAGCTCCACTCAATGTTAATAAGTCTGGCCTTTCTGAAAGAATTATGATTGATAAAAGCATAGCAAACACCAGCCGTGAGTAACGGAATGGCGATATAACTGATACATCTCCATTGCGAGTAGCAAGCACGATTGCGTAATAGGCAATTACGCCGACAAACGTGGCTGAGATTAAATACACTATTTCAATTGAAGAAGGAATAACCATAGCTGAAAAGAAAGGCATAGCAAAAAAACCTGAGATGCCGACTGCAAAAAATGCATAAATAGAAACTGTTGTTGTTGAAATCTCAAACTTCATGGCACGGGTAGCTAAATCCCTTACTGCTAAAAATATAGTTGCAATAACAGCTAGTAGCGAAGCTGGCATAAAACTATCAAATCCTGGGCGCAAGATTAATAAAACCCCAAAAAATCCAATCATTACTGCAGTCCAGCGCCGCCAACCAACTTTTTCTCCAAAAAATACTGCAGCTCCCATCGTCACCATTAACGGGGTTGTCATTAAAATTGATGCTGCAGATGAAAGCGGTGTTAAAGCAATCGCTGAAGTAAAGAACAATGCTGCAAACAGTTCACAAAATGTCCGAACGATAACGGGCCTATTTAATAGATCTCTGTGAAGAATTGGTGCATGTGTTAGAAGTGCAATAATTAAGAATACAGCGGTTCCACTAAAGCCAAGAATGATTAATATCTGTGATACTGGTACATGTGATGAAAGAAGTTTAATAAATAAATCTTCAAGAGC
>ERZ651768.3230-NODE-3230-length-10986-cov-4.138784_pt1 | contig 10986 bp, 11 predicted proteins | sample MGYA00514754_ERZ651768 | MGnify/ENA metagenome assembly ERZ651768 | reverse complement strand
CGGGCACATCTACCGTTTTTTGTCGGCCTTGCCACCGTAACCTTTTGGCTCGGTTGGCGGATCTGATTATCAGATCACTCCTGATGTTAGTTGAATATAAGTCAATTTTGAATTCAATAAAACGTATTTGACCATCTGTATTAACTACTGTAAAAATGGAAAATTAAGTCAGTAACAGCTACTTTGTATATTCTAACAGCCTTTTGGGTGATAAATTATTATGATGAAATCCAATTTTAATCGATTAGCTGTCACATTTTTTGTCTTATTGGTAGTACCAGCGTTATTTACTTCTGTTCCTCAACCCTCATATTCACCATCATCCAGACTAATTACTATTTCAGTTTTGAGAGGGTGGATAATGATATTAATGAATGGATAGAATGCCCTGATGAAGGTTTGGTAGCACTATGTTTATCCACGGATCAAAGTGTACTTAAATCCAAGCTCATAGGTAGCTGTAATAAGGTCTCAGAATCCGAAGCGAAAGCCAAGGCAAGGCAACTTTATACACCGGCACCAGAACCGAAGAGAAAATTTTAATCCTCAGATCAATGAGAAGTTTTTTCATAATTAATTTTTGGCAATCATGAAAATCGTACATTTTGTTTTTGTAATTCTTTTTGTACGTTAATCATATTAACTTCGTTAAGAGGTTTTTCATTTTTTACAGATAGTGCAGCGGCAATTCCTCCTCCCTGACCTGTGACTACACAACAAGCCATATTTCTGGTTGAAGCATGGGCAATTTTATCGCCACCTATAGCTCGTCCAACGACAAGCAAATTTGATATTTTTTTAGGTAAAATTGACCGATAAGGTATTTGCATGTATCTCCCTGTGGTAGGAAGAATTAAGACCCCATATCCGTCAATGAATTCTGGAAAAATTCCAATTGAATCTTCAAATTTTGCCTGCCCTCTCACATTTTCTTCTGTTAAATTATAAATTGCATCAATTTTACGTGTGTCTCTAATACCAATTGTCATTCCAAAATTACGTAAACGTGCATTTGAACATCCTGGTGCATATTTACGTAAAGCCTCAATAGCTTGCATCGCTTGTTTACGACCTTCAATTTCAAAATGAGTTAAACTATCAGCGTTTGTTCCGTCACATTTTGTAAGGTGGACTATATTCATATAAGTCAATTCGCCTGTGTCATGCATAGCTCCCCACGTTCCGGAAATAGTGTTTAAATCAGATTTAATTATTCCTGCATTTATAGCTTTTTTAAATGGGGCTTTTAAAAAAGGAGAAAACATTTTGTCTTCTTTACCACTTGTTTCAATTTCCCATTCACCGTCGGCCCAGTCGCTATATGTTTGAGGATTATCTTTAACTTCTTCCATAAAAGCTTTTTTATCAACGCCAGATAAATGAAACATAACACTTGCTGCTATCATTTCTTCAACAAGTGTTTTTCTAAGTGGTACACCACAGCGTGACGCGATATCAGCATCACCTGTTGCATCAATAACGCGTTTTGACATTATTGCTTCTCTACCTGATTTAGATTCTACAATTATGCCTTTAATAGTATTTTCTTCTATTATTGGAGAAACAAATAATCGGTGCAACATTGGATAAATGCCAGCTTCCTGAACTAACTTATCTGCTACCAATTTAAATCTTTCGCTACCAAGTTCGTAACTTATAGATTGACTTTCAGGTACTGCAGCTCCCATAGCTTTTGCACGTTCTTCAAATTCATGTGCAATACCTCCTGCTTCAATGGTTTTCTCATGTCTATACCAAGCAAATCCTTCGACACCAACAACGGTTATATTTCCGCCAAAACAACCAAATCTTTCTACTAATGTGACCTCCACTCCTGTTCTAGCTGCTGCTAATGCTGCTGATAATCCTCCAGGACCTGAACCCACAACCAAGACATCGGTTTCATGAACAATTTCGACATTTCTTTCAGGTTCAGTAATAAATTTTTTCATTTATTTTTTAAAAAACCCAGAACCAAGATCCATAAAAATTTTTTTATGGTCATGATTACTACTTACCTTTTTCTTTACCTTTAACAAAAGGTTCTTTAATTACTATTGCTCTCATCTTAACACCTCGAGCAAGAATCGTGATTTTTGTCCCAATCTTCGTTTTTTCTATCGGTAACATCGCAAAACCAATATTCTTTTTTAGGCCAGGGGAATAAGCTGCTGTTGTAACCTTTCCAATCTGCTTTTCATTTTCCATAACGGGCCAATAGTCTTCGTTCCACCCCTTCATTCGTTCAGTGCCAAATTCAATTCCTACAATTTTTTGTTTCAGTTTTTGCTTATTAATTTGAATGAGTGCTTTTTTACCAATAAAATCTGCTTCCTGATCAAGATCTACGGCAAAACCTAATCCTACCTCATAAGGATTATTTTCGAGACGCATATCTTGCCCATAATTCCTTATGCCGTGTTCAAGTCTTCTAATTAATGATGGGCCTCCTGGCGAAATGTTGTACGATTTTCCAGCTTCTAGCATTGTATTCCAAAGTTTTATCCCATCTCTTTGGGCATTCTTTAAGTAAATTTCATAACCAATTTCTCCGGTATATCCCGTTCTGGTTACAAGCATACTCATACCAGATAACGTTGTTTCCATGTTATGATAATAAAGTAAGCTTTCAATTTTTGAACCAAAAATAGAAATCATCAATGGTCTTGATTTGGGTCCTTGTACTTGCATAGGCGCCACATCGGGTTCGCTTAACTCGACATTCCACTTAGAATTATGTGTCAGCCCCTTGGTCCACAACAAAACATCACTGTCAGAAATAGATAGCCAAAACAGATCATCTTCCAGTCTTGAAAGAACGGGATCATTAATTATTCCGCCGTTACCATCACATATAAGGGTGAACTTGCACTGATTTACTTTGCATTTATTCAAATCTTTGGTGGTGATGTAATTGGTAAATTTAAATGCATCAGGACCCTTAATTTGCACCTGTCTTTCAACCGCCACATCCCATATCACTACATCTTTAATAAGGGCCCAGTACTCCTCATCTGTATCTCGATACCAGCTTGGTAAATACATATGATTATAAACACTGTAGGCTTTTGCACCAGCCGCTTGCGTTCCTTCAAAATACGGTGATAAGCGCGTTCGAGGATAAAAAAAAGTATTTGTGGGAAGAAAATCTTTTGCCATTTTAAAATGCATCAATATTTGTTTGAGATTTGCCAAGAATTAAGGCGTGTATATCTTCTGTTCCTTCGTATGTATTAACTGTTTCAAGATTAACCAAGTGTCTAATGATATGATATTCATCTAGAATACCATTAGCACCCAAAATATCTCTTGCATCTCTAACAATTTTTAGAGCTTTTCGGCAATTATTTCTTTTCAACATGCTAATGGCTATTCTCGTATCTTTATTTTTATCCATAACTCTTCCAACCTGTAGGCAAGCATTAAGACCAAATGAAATTTCAGTTTGCATATCAGCTAATTTTTTTTGAACTAATTGTTTTGCAGCCAACTGTTTATTATTTACAATTCTATTTTCTGCATAATCTTTAGCAATAAACCACGATGATTCTGCTGCACCCATTACTCCCCAAGCTATCCCGTATCGAGCTTTGTTTAAGCATGAATAAACGGACTTCCATTCTTGTGTAAGAGGTAAAATGCTATTCTTTGGAACTTTTACATTATTTAAAATGATCTGCCCCGTTTGACTAATTTTTAAGCTACCTTTTTCAATTACAGATGTTGATAAGCCTTGCGTTTGACTATCAATAATAAATCCATGAACTTTTTTTTCTTTATTTAGCGCCCAAATAACAAAAACATCAGCTATAGGAGCGTTAGTAATCCAATTTTTTGTTCCATCAATTATATATCCATCTGATACTTCAATAAAATTTGTCTTCATAGAAGTTGGATCTGACCCTGAGGTACTTTCAGTTAATCCAAAACATCCAACTAAATTACCCTTGATAAGTTCGGGAAGATATTTGTTTTTTTGCGCATCCGATCCAAAATAAAATATGGGATGAATTACTAATGAAGACTGAACCGATATTGCGGAACGATAACTACTATCAATAGATTCAAATTCTTTTGCAACTAAACCATAGGCAACATTAGAGGCGTTGGCAGCACCATAACCATTTATGGTAATACCCAAAAAACCTAGAGAACCAAACTCTTGATAAATTTTTTTATCAAAAAAACATTTTTTATTATTTTCTATAACTTTAGGCAACAAATTTGATTTACAATAATCTTTTGTTGTTTTTTTAATTGATTTTTCTTCTTCGGTTAATAATTCATTCAAATAAAGAGGATCCATCCAACTATTTTTTATCATATAAAACTTTTTAAGTTATAATTAATTATGTTATCAAAAATCATGAGAAATCGTGAACCTCATACACAGCGTGATATATATTACCTACAAACATCGCTTCCAGTTTCTTTGCATCCTCCACTGCGTCAGCACGCTCAGAGGAATGTTTAGCCACTTCAAACTCTTCCCATGAATTAAAATAAAGTTCGAATGATTGATAATACTTCGGTGCGACTCCTCCTCTGGTCTCTCCTTTCAAATACAGAAGTTTCTGTAGATTCGGATACTTGGCGACCAATGGAAGATGTACTTCGCTGACATAACGATCAAACTCATTTGGATTTTCTCGAACCGTGCCTTCCCAATATGCACAAAATACCAACATACTTACTACCTCCTCTAATTCATGTATTGCGTTTTTGTTAGTTTTTTTTCTTCATAGAGTAATTATTATTTCTTTAGATGTTTAACAACTTCTTCTAATAAAATCTGATTGCGTATTAATTCGACATTAATACTATGTATATTCCTTGGTTTTTTAAGTTGTTTTCGTATTTTCTGTATATTCTTAACCACACCTTGAAGATGTTTACGACAATAATTATGAGCGCCCTTTTTAGCCTCTAATAATTCCTGAATATCTTTTTCTTTTTTTTTCTTCTTTTTCATACAATTTAACAACCACGAGTACGAGTCAGATTAACTGACCCCTTACAATAAAAACGTCCAACCCCGGCTTTACCCCAAACCATTGGTCTTGATTTATTCATTTAATTTCGAAGACTCCATCAATCTCTACCGCAAATCCCAAAGGCAACGAAGGAACACCCGCGTTTGTCCTTGTGCAACGACCCGCGTCGCCAAACACTTCAGCCATCAAGTCGGAGGCCCCATTAACAACATTCGGATGCTCTTTAAAATCCTTTACGCAGTTGACAAATGCACCAAGTTTCACTACCCGCTTGACCCTATCTAGGTCACCGTTGCAGGCCGAACGTACTTGTGCAATCAAGTTTAGCCCACACATGCGTGCCGCTTTGTATCCTTGATCAACAGTAAGATCACGACCAATCTTTCCTTTATATCTCATTTCTCCATTCCAGATCGTCACTTGTCCAGATAAAAATATAAAGTTTCCGCTCATGACATAAGGCTGATAGTTAGCGACAGGATTAGGCGCATCGGGTAACTCTATACCTAACTCCTTCAGTTTGTTTTCTATTTTTCCACTCATTTTAATCCTCCTTAGGTTTGGTTGAATATTTTGTTGTGCACAGTCCGTATCGAACTGTCCACTTCTTGTCCGGCCTGAATCAGGGCTGAACCCGCCTCCAGTGCCCTCAAACTTATCTCGGCGACTGCCGGTTTTTGGAACGCTGTTATCGCTTCAACTAAGGCATTTAAATTAATAATACCGGAGTCTTTCACAAGCGCAGCTAGGGCCACGATACAAATGGAAAGACGGTTGATCTTTTTGGCAGTAGTTATTAACGGCAAACGAATAATTTCAGCCTCTGTGTGTGGCAACTTGAGAGATTTTTCAACGTATAGTGTGCATGTGGATGGAAGTTTCTTGATGCGGGACTTTGTATTTTTTAATCCATCCTCCGATATCAAAACAAAGTAGTCAGCAGTGTCGATAGCCGTGTAATTAATGCGCTCAGGACTGACAATAATTTCCGAGACAGAATACCCGGTCATCACCGTAATGGGGTAGTCATCCTTCTGCGTAACGCTCAACCCTGCACACATCGAAGATTGTGCTAATAATTTCGCGGACGAGCGAACTTTCTGACCTGCACTACCAGCTATCACGATTCCAGTTTGTCGCGTGATGTTGTTGCTGAATTTGGTTTTAATTGCGTGAGGTTTACGTTCGACAGTGGCTGTGTCTACATATGTCGCACGATATTGTGCGCCGTATTCTAGACGAGGATTGTTGGCCACTAGACCGTACTTGAGATTGTTTCGATTCATGATGTCCATCAAATCCTTTTTTTTCAGTTTATTGTGGAGCAGGTAATAAGCCGTGCACATTTCCCAGATATCAAGCATTGAAAACCCAGGTTGGGTTATCGCTTCCGCGATACGGTCCGGGAGATCCTTATCAAAGGTGGTGCCACGATAGACCCATCCAGCACCTGCAGCGATGGCTGTTCCGCAAAGGTCCATCGCCCCTTCTAGATTACCCATTGGTGTCGTCGGAGTAATTCCGCTGAGTGGTGTCGATAACGAGTGCTGCCCACCCGTCATTCCGTAATTAAAATTGTTGGCCACCAACAGTGTGATATCGATGTTTCGACGTGCCACATTCAACAGATGAGTACCACCTATCCCACAACCACCATCTCCCATCAGGACGATGACAGTAAGTTCGGGACGCGCAAGCTTCATGCCGCACGCATAGGTTATCGAACGACCGTGTAGACCATGAAAGCCGTGTGTAGTGAAATATCGATCAGACAGCCCTATACAACCGATATCAGTCACAATAACAGTTTTAGCTGGATCCGGTTGCAGTGTAACAAGCGCCTCATCCAACGCCTTGAGTAGCGGCTCATGTCCACATCCTGGGCAGAATGGTAACGAACTGATCTCGTTGGTCAAATAAGTATCGATAACGATGCTCATGACAAGACTCCTCGTTCAATAATCTCATCGGGCGATAACAAGGTGGTATCCATCTTATTTACTCCAACGACTTCGACCCCTGTAGTAATCAGGCGTTGAATCTCCTGGATGTATTGCCCCATATTCATCTCAGGGACAACTACCCTCTTGATACCCACCAGAGCTTTGATGAGCGTGATTCTTGGCACCGGATAGAGAGATTGTAAAGTAAGCGATGACATCTTGTGTCCTTGTTCACGCATCTTTTTGACTGCTACGGCAACAGAACGTGAGGTTATCCCGTAACTGATCATTAGTATCTCGGCGCCTTCTTCGATATCATGCTTGACGAGTGTGATATCCTCTTCGGCACTTTTAATCTTGGCTGCGTAGTGATCAATCATCTTCTGAATGATTTCAGGGTTACTGGTGAGGTACCCCGCTTCGTCATGACTGGATGTCGTGAATCGAGTGATTTGGTCACCACCGATGTCAGTAAATTCAGGCACTTCGTGTAATGCTTTGAACCGATATGGAAGACATGGATCGCCTATCGCTGCTCGTGTGCGGTCAACTAGCCGTGGTAGTTCAACTCGCTCCAAATCCACACTCTCTCGCGTTAAACCGATTTCCTTGTTGGTCAGCAAAAATACCGGAGTGCGGTACTTTTCCGCAAAATTGAACGCTCGGTAGGTGAGTTCATACGCCTCTGACACTGTAGCAGGGCTTAGAACTATCATCGGCTGACCTCCTGATGTGCACCAGCGTGTAAAAAGAATATCACCCTCGGCGCCTTTGGTAGCAGAACCTGTCGCTGGTCCTTGGCGTTGTACATTAACAATGACCAATGGTGTCTCTCCGATAACAGCAAGACCAATGTTCTCGCTGTAAAGACTCATTCCAGGCCCACTTGTTGCCGTCATCACTTTCGCACCGGTCATAGCTGCTCCAATGCACATACCAATCGATGCAATCTCATCTTCCCCCTGGATCGCTACACCGCCCACTCTGGGCAGTTTGTTCAACATATGATGCAAAATCGAAGTTGATGGTGTGATTGGATAGCCCGCGAAAAAATTACAATTAGCTTTTAAAGCACCGCGTGCAATAGCTTCGTTACCTTCAATAAATTCTAGTCCCATGACAGATTCCACATTGTAAATATCAGTCGTTTTTGCGCCTGAAATATAATTGTCCTGATATGATCGTCGGCTCGATCAAACATGCAACGCTAATTGTTTATCAGGTGTCATATACAAGGCATCGAAAGGGCAAATGCTTACGCAAAGATCGCAACCTATGCACTTTTCAGGTTGCGTTTCAATCTTATCGCTACCAAGGTGCAAAGCATCATAGAAACAAATTTTTGCACATCTGGTGCATTTAGGAAAATTGCACAATTCGTGATCCACCACTGCATAAACTGGTTCAGCTTCGAATAATTGTTTTAACGTCCCTGACTTGCGCGAAGCAATGCCGTAAATCGATTCCAGATAGGGATAGTCGTTCGCATCAAGAAAATTATCAATATCCTTAATAATCTTAGGCAACCATTCGATTCCGTGCACCATCAGTACTGAGCAAACCTGCATAATCCTGGCACCGGTCATAAAATATTCGATCGCATCTCGACCGCTATAGATACCATTCGACCCCGATATCGGTATGCCGAGCATGGAATAAATCTCGTGTATCCAGCGCAAGGTTAGATACTTGACCCAAGGACCACCAATACCTGCCACGCCACCTATATAGGGCTCAGCTTTTTCTACGTTCACCGCGAACCCGACAAAACGACTATTTATGGCGACCGAACCTGCACCAGCATCATGCGCGGCCTTCGCGATTGAGATCAGATTGTGTACTTCAGGTGTGAGCTTCACCATAACTTTGATGTCGACCGCCTTGAGAATTTGGCGTGTGACCTCAGCGGTGACATTTGGATCCTGTGCAATCCAGTTCCCTTCGGTTGGCTCTGTATAATCCGTGGGGTGAGGGCATTGATAGTTAAGTTCGACCAGCTGAATCCCACACTCCTTCATTAATTTGGTGAGCTTGATCCAGCCTTTAATCGTATTAGAAGCGATGTTTCCGATGATGTGCGAACCTTGTTTTTGCGCATAGGCCTGCGCCTCGCGCAGAATTGGAATCCAGTCTGCGTAATGTTCTTTCGCATACCCGGATCGACTGTAGAAGAAAAAGGATCGATTCACTTTTCCTCGAATCAACTCCCCTTGGTCATTCAATATTGCATACTTGGAGTTATTAGTAAGGGCCTGCATTCCCGGGATGTCGCCCACTGTCTTGATGATAACTCCCCCAGCGCCGTAATCTATACATTTTTTAATGTTGTCCAGACTATTGCCGGTCTCAGCCGAAGCAACGACGATCGGATTCTTGAATTCAAGTCCGCAGAATTCGGTTTTAAGATTAGCCATAGATACAATATTCTCTAATTTCCATCACTCCAATATAATGTTGCCTGCATAGTTTTTGTAATTATATTTATAGTGATTACCTTAACAGCACCCATGATGATTATTTTGACCCACATCAATTTTTCTACCACCAACTAAGAAAAATATTGAAGGTTTATAAGCCCAGAACCACGATCCCTAAAAGCTTTTTCATTTATTTAATCTGTTAATACGTATTATTTTCATCGGGCATACTTGAGCAGAAATTTTGTTAGCCTCATATTCAACATCATTTATCTCGACGGTATAAAGTCCTTTTTTATTTCTTGATCCTAAAAGTACACTCCTTCCATCTTTTTTATTCATTCTCCATCTATCCGGAGCCAATTCGATACAATAATTACATCCTATACATTTCTCTCTTTTGTAGGCAATTTGTATCATTGGATATTTACAATTTTGTATAGCTTGTCGTTCGGACGCACTTTGTGATTTAATTTTATTGAAAATTTATCTCCTTTATTTACATCTTCAACTCGTTTGTCATTAATGCGGATTTCTCCAGCTATGGTCTCGATTATTCCTGTTGTTCTTCCCGTAATAAGAATGTTGTCACCTTCTTTAAGTTTTTGTGTTTCTAGGTCGAATTCTGCAACCTGTATTTTCGCGAAATATTTTTTGGCCTTACCTAGATAAATTTTCTTTTTTGCAGCTTTAGATCCATGTATTTCCGTCCATTCTCCCATTTTTTGTCCCAAATAATAACCATCCCAAAATCCTCTATTGTAGACAGTTTTCAATCTGCTCATCCATCCTTTTACTTTTTCTTTATTATATGTTCCTTCCAAATAAGCATCAGCAGCTTCCCGATAACATTGAGTAGTTGTTTTTACATATTCGGGAGATCTTCCTCTACCTTCTATTTTAAGAATACTTGATCCAGAATCTAAAACTTGATCTAAAAATCCGATAGTACATAAATCTTTTGGTGACATGATGTACTCATTGTCAATATCAAACTGGTGTCTGTCCTCTTTATCTGTAACCGTGTAAGTTTTTCTACAATTTTGTATACACGCTCCTCTGTTTGCGGAAGAGTTTGCAGTATGTAGGCTCATATAACATTTGCCAGAAACAGCCATACACAAAGCACCATGAACAAAAATTTCAATCCTTACTAAATTTTCCGAAGGTCCTTTTATCTGTTGTTTTTCAATTTCCTTTACTTTTATATCGCCATTTTCACTCTCTATTTTAGCTGCCTTTTTTACTAAGGGTTCCTTCTTTAGATTTGCCTTAACTTTTGACTTTTGAGTTAATGTTAATAAATTGCCTTTCAACCCAGCTTCAAACGCTTCAATAAACTCACCGGTACTTGCATAGCGTTCCTTCTCATCTTTTGCCAGGCATTTCAGTAAAATCTCCATCAGTTCTTTGGGTATTCCTTCAATAGTGGCAAATTGTTCCACTGGTGTTAGAGATATCTACTTGCGAAATACCGATACTTGCTCTTCAAAATCCTCTGAGTTTGAAATGACTCCGTTAGGCATTCTTGTGCACAAAACATCTAATTCAAATATAGCTAGTGCGATTGAACTCTGGGCAGGGCTAATCAGAGAAACTCTTGCCGACGACGAATACCTTAAAGCGTGTTCA
>ERZ651768.3229-NODE-3229-length-10987-cov-3.143446_pt1 | contig 10987 bp, 7 predicted proteins | sample MGYA00514754_ERZ651768 | MGnify/ENA metagenome assembly ERZ651768 | reverse complement strand
GGAGGGCTATCAGACTATGTCAAGTTTTTGGATAGCTCCGCCAACCCGTTGCATAAGAAAGTAATCACCGTCATGAACGAAAAAGGAGCGGTACCCGTAGAGGTGGCCCTTCGATACAACGATGGATACAATGAAAACATCCTTTCTTTTGTAAACAATATAAATACAATTGAAGGCGGTACCCACCTTTCCGGGTTTCGGTCTGCTTTAACCCGGGGAATGAATTCTTATGGCGCTAAAAACAACCTTCTTAAGGGCAGTAAAGGCGAAAAAATTGCACTGAGTGGCGAAGATTTTCGCGAAGGCTTAACAGCTGTTCTCTCAATACAAGTAGCAGAGCCTCAGTTTGAGGGACAAACAAAAACAAAACTGGGGAACGGAGAGGTTAAGGGAATAGTTGACGCAATTGTCTATGAAGGCTTGAGTGATTTTTTAGAGCAAAACCCCTCAATTTCGAAGCGCATCATTAGCAAGGCTCTATTGGCCCACAGAAGCCGGGAAGCTGCCAGGAAAGCAAGAGACCTTATTCGTAGAAAAAGCGCCCTAGAGGGGGGTTCGCTACCTGGAAAACTAGCAGACTGTTCAAACAAAGACCCCTCAATGTGCGAAATATACCTCGTTGAGGGAGACTCCGCCGGGGGTTCCGCAAAACAGGGAAGAGACAGACGCTTCCAAGCCATTTTACCCCTAAGGGGAAAAGTCATTAACGCAGAAAAAGCACGAGTGGACAGGTTGCTGTCTAATAATGAAATTCAAGCGATAATTACGGCACTTGGAACAGGTTTTGGTGGAGACGATGAAGACGAAGACGGCGAAGCAAAAAAAAATGCAGCAGATTTTAATATCGAAAAACTTCGCTATAATAAAGTAATTATAATGACCGATGCAGACGTGGACGGCAGTCACATAAGAACATTACTGCTAACATTTTTGTATAGGAAAATGCCCCAGCTAATTACTAACGGAAACGTATATATTGCCCAACCTCCATTATATAGATTAAAACAAGGAAAAAAAGAAATATATGCATATTCTGACGAAGAAAAGGAAGTTCTGGTTGAACGCATGAAAAAGGTAAATAAGGCAACAAAGATTGATATTCAAAGATATAAAGGGCTGGGAGAAATGAATCCAGATCAACTGTGGTCAACTACAATGGACCCCGAAAAAAGAACACTACAAATCGTAGCAATAAATGACGCGGCAGAAGCAACAAAAACATTTACTGACTTAATGGGTAGCGACGTTGAGGCCCGCAGAACTTTTATAGAAACAAATGCAAAATTTGTCGTCAACCTTGATGCTTAAACCGTAGCAGAAAGAATAAAATGGACTTAAAAAGAGACAATATTTTCAAAATAGACATTGTTGATGAAATGCGCGAAAGCTACCTCAATTATTCAATGTCTGTCATTGTATCCCGGGCACTGCCCGACGTACGAGACGGGCTTAAGCCGGTACACAGGAGAATACTTTACGGAATGAAAGAGCTGGGGTTACACTGGAACCGTTCCTATAAAAAATCTGCAAGAATTGTTGGAGATGTTTTAGGAAAATACCATCCTCACGGCGACTCCTCAGTATATGATGCGCTTGTTAGAATGGCTCAGTATTTTGCCATGAGATATGAATTAGTAGACGGTCAAGGAAACTTTGGATCTGTTGATGGAGACAGGGCGGCGGCCATGAGATATACAGAGGCTCGCATGACTAAACTTGGTGGCGAAACAATGAACGACCTTGACAAAGGCACGGTCAACTGGAAACTAAACTTTGACGAATCTCTTGAAGAGCCCACTGTTTTACCTACAACATTTCCAGCTCTCCTGGTTAATGGATCTGAAGGTATTGCCGTGGGAATGGCAACAAAAATACCACCCCACAACCTTACGGAAATAATTAACGCGCTAATTTCAATGATTGAAAACCCAGATATTGAAACAGAGAATTTGATAAAAATTGTTAAAGGACCAGATTTTCCCACAGTGGCAATAATAATGGGCACCGAGGGAATTAAAAACGCCTATGAAACCGGAAGAGGTAAAGTTGTTGTACGGGCCCGGGCTGCCATAGAAAGCGACAACAAGGGAAGATCTAGTATCATTATTAATGAACTGCCATATCAGGTAAACAAATCAAACCTAATAGAAAAAATAGCCGACATGGTAAGAAGTAAAAAAATTGAGGGAATTAGAGACTTAAGAGACGAATCAGATAAAGATGGAATAAGAGTTGTAATTGAAACAAAAAAAGATGCTATTCCTGAAATAATACTAAACCAACTATTCAAATTCACACAACTTCAGGACACTTTTGGAATTATCTTAATTGCGTTGGTAGGAGGAGTGCCAAAGCTCTTGAGATTAATGGACGCTCTGCAGCATTTTATTGATTTCAGACATGAAATTGTTGTTAGACGAACAGAATTTGATTTATCCCAAGCTGAGGCAAAGGCTCACATTTTAGAAGGCCTAAAAATCGCACTTGATAATATTGATGCGGTAATAGAGCTAATAAAAGCGAGTAAGGACCCGGCATCTGCAAAGGAAGGGTTAATGAATAATTTTGATTTATCGGAAAAACAGGCTCAAGCCATTCTTGAAATGCGACTGCAAAAACTTACAGGATTAGAGGTGAACAAGGTCGTAGAAGAATATAAAGAAATAATTAAGCTAATTTCAAAACTAAAAGGGGTTTTGGACAGTAAGCCCCGGAGAATGAGTATTATAAAACAGGAACTTGAAGAAATAAGAGAAAGTTTTGGGGATGAAAGAAGAACCGAAATACTGCCTTTTGGCGCAGACGTGTCAATAGAAGATATGATTGCCGAAGAAGACATGGTATTAACCATAACACACAGTGGCTACATAAAGCGCACACCTCTTACGACATACAGAACACAGCGGCGCGGAGGCAGAGGCATACAGGGCGCCTTATCAAAAGACACAGACTTTATTGAACACCTGTTTATTGCTAATACCCATAACTACATACTCTTTTTTACCGATCGCGGAAAATGTTATTGGCTTAAAGTTTACGACATTCCTCAAGGGGGAAGAGCTACGCTAGGAAGGGCAGTGGTAAATCTCATTGGTTGTGAGCCGGGAGAAAAAGTGGAAGCTTTCGTGAGCGTTAAAAACTTTGACGAAAACCATTATATTATTATGGCAACCCAGAAAGGTATTGTAAAAAAAACAACCCTATCCGCATATAGTAAACCTAGAAAAGGCGGAATATATGCCATCGACATTCGAGATGGAGATAGGCTGATCGAGGCAAAAATTACCGACGGAGAAAACGATATTCTTCTTGGTACAAAGGAAGGGAAATCTATTCGTTTTTCTGAAAAAAATGTTCGAGCAACAGGAAGAAAAACAATGGGCGTGAAGGGAATAACCCTGAGTGCAAAAGACGATGAAATTATCGGCATGCTTGTGGTAAAAAGAGAGGGCACTATTCTTGTTGGAACAGAAAAAGGCCTTGGTAAACGCACCGACGTAATTCAATACCGAACACAAATCAGAGGCGGAAAGGGCGTGATGACAATGCGCATAACAGATAAAACGGGCAAGATGACAACCATCATGGAAGTGGTGGACACAGACGACCTGGTGATTATAACAGACAAGGGGGTTTTAATGCGGCAGCCCGTTTCAGCCATCAGAACCATTGGCCGCGTAACTCAGGGTGTTAAACTGGTAAAGCTTGATGAGGGAACAAAAATTTCATCAATTAGTCGAGTTGTCCACGAAGAAAGTGAAGATGAAAAAGAAACACAAGAAACACCAGAAACACCAGAAATAGAAACAGAAAAAAACGAAGAGATGGATAAAAAAAATGAATCCTGAAGAAGGGATTCGTAAAAATATTCAACAGATTCAAGAAAAAATATTCTCCAGTCAAGAAACCCTTGGGTTTAATCACACGATAACAATTGTCGGCGTTACAAAAACCCACCCACCCGACACCATAACAGCTGCAATTAATGCAGGATTAACAAACATAGGTGAAAACAGAGTTCAAGAAGCATTTGATAAATTCAGTAAACATCAATTTGTTGCTCAAATTACAAAACATATGATTGGCCATTTGCAATCAAATAAGATAAATAAAGCAGTAGAAACATTTGATAGAATAGACTCAATTGACTCTAAAAAACTCGCCAACAAAATTAACAAAAGGGCCTTACAATTAAATAAAATAATACCGGTTCTACTTGAAATAAACACAAGCGGAGAAAAACAAAAACATGGTTTCCCTTTGGAAGCAATAGATGATATTTTATCATGTTTAGAAAAAAAGAATCTAAAAACTGAAGGATTAATGACCGTTGGCCCATTAACAGAAAACCAACAAGATATCAGAATATCGTTTTCACGTTTGCGTTCATTACTTGAAAGTATTAATGGACAGCTCCCGGGTGGATATTCAAAAATGAACACGCTTTCTATGGGTATGAGTAATGACTATTTGCTTGGGGTAGAAGAAGGAAGCACTATGGTGAGAATTGGGACAGCAATTTTTGGGCCCAGAGGAATACACACATGAAACACTGTATACTGTTGTTGGCTGAATGAATACTATTTATTAGCTAATCTGAGCGCTATTTCGGACCCTAGTTGTATATTATTTAGGGCTAGCGCAATATTAGCCCTAAGACATTCACCATTAGATTGTTCTACCATAGTTTTTAATAAAAAAGGCGTCAGGCCCTTACCAGATATTTTCTTTTCTCGAGCCAGATTCAAAGCGAATTTTAAATAAGTCTCGATTTTTTTTGCCGAAACCTCAGCTTTTTCTTTTATTGGGTTAACAACCAATATAGAGGAATTAATTTTTAGAGCTTGCCGGGCACTATACTGTTTTATTATTTCATCAACAGAAGTAACAAAATTGTTGAGCTTTAAACCGGAAGATCGGGAATAAAAAGCAGGGAATTCATTTGTTTTGTAACCTATTACTGAAACACTTAAAGATTCAAGGGCCTCAAGCGTTTTTGGTAGATCAAGAATTGCTTTTGCGCCTGCAGACACGACAATCATAGGAACATTGCTCAGCGCTATTAAATCTTGCGACAGGTCCATGCTTGTTTCATAGTAGCGGTGTACACCCCCAATGCCCCCAGTGGAAAAAACGCGAACACCCGACAAATAAGCCAAATGCATCGTTGCGGATACTGTGGTTGCTCCAGATTTCCCCCCCGCAACAGTAACGCTTAAATCGCTAAGCGACGTTTTAATAACGCTATTTTCTTTACAAATAAACTCAAGGTCTTCTTTATTCAATCCAATTTTTATTTCTCCATTGAGAATAGCAATAGTTGCGGGTACAACGCCAAGGTCTAAAGCAATCTTATCGGCCATTTTTGCAAATTTATAGTTGTCCGGAAAAGGCATACCATGAGCCAAAATTGTCGATTCAAGAGCTAGCACAGGGTGCCTGTTTTCCAACGCTTTTTTTACATCGGGATGTATTGTAAAACTAACTTTAACCATATATAAAGTTATCAGAGGCGGGTGTAATAAATAGCATTAATTTCCGAACCTTTAAGAACGTGTATTAAAATATACAAAAAATAAATCCAAAAAAATATGGCTTAAGCCATCAAACCTCTATTTTTAAAACAGAAAGAGGGGACGTTGTCATTATGAAAAACAGAAAAAGCCGCATTATTATGAAGGACGGCCATAAGATACTTGAAACCGCAAGGAAGATAAGGAAAATAGAGAAATCGGTTAAAATTACCCTGCAAACGAACGCACCAATGTGCAGCAAAACAAAGAGACACCTTGAGAAAAATGTCATTGCTATTGCATTGACAGAGTAATGATATTATCAATTAAAAAATTCTTTTTACCCAAAGACCGAGAAATTTCACAAAATGTAATCCGGCTTGCCCTTCCTGTTATAATTAGCAATTTAAGCCGTGTTTTAATGAGCGTGGTGGATGTGGCAATGGTAGGTCGGCTCGGAGTCGCAGCACTAGCGGCCACCGGTATGGGAGCAATGCTCTTCTGGGGCGCTTTAAGCTTTACTCTTGGTATCCGCACTGCGACCCAAACATTAGCTTCCAGGAGACTGGGACAGAAAAAACATAAAGAATGCGGCACGGCGCTTCATAATGGATTGTTCCTGGCAACATTATATGGGTTGCCAATGTCGTGGGCCGGCTACCAACTGGCAGATGAAATCGTGCCGTTTTTTATATCTGAACCAAGCACCCTTTCCCTGTGTATTACTTATACATCCTTGGTATATATAAGCATCATCTTTTCCAGCATATGTTTTGTGTTTCAGGGTTTTTTTACTGGAGTTGAGCGAACAAAAATTCACATGAATGTTTCCATTACAAGCAATATTGTTAATGTGTATCTTAATGCCGGCCTGATCTATGGTAGCGTTGGTGTAAAAGAATTTTTTATGGGGAAAGATCTCGGCATTATAGCCAATCTGTGGGCCTGGTATGATTTTCCTGCCCTAGGCGTCCGGGGCGCAGCAATAGCAACACTTATTGCCTCTGTCTGGATGACCTTACACTACACGTATTATTTGTTTACCGCTGAATCCAGAACAAAATACAAAATATTGGCCCCGACCATTGACACGGCTATGATGAAACGGCAGATACGATTGGCCCTTCCTCAAAGCACACAGGAAGTAGCAATAACAGTTGGCTGGTCGATGTATTATAAAATAATGGGTATGATTGGTTTATTAGAGCTGGCAACAACAGAACTTATTTTTACCATAATGCACGCATCGTTTATGCCGGCACTGGGGGTTGGTCAGGCCTGTGCGACTTTGGTGGGAAAGTATATGGGTCAAGAAAACATTCATAAAGCAGAAACAAGTATTTGGGAATCTGTCCGTTGGGCAGAAATTATTATGGGAACAATGGGTCTAGTGTTTATTTTGCTTCCGGAAATCATTTTGTCGTTTTTTACAGATGATCGGGAAGTAATACAACTAGGGGTTTTTGGTTTGCGCGTCGTGGGTTTTCTGCAATTTGTTGATGCCGTGGGGTTTACTCTTTGGTTTGCCCTTTCTGGGGCGGGAAACACATTTTTCCCAGCGGTAGTGGAATCTTCTTTGGTTTGGTTCTTATTGCTACCAGCCAGTTATCTAACGGGCATTATAATGGGATTAGGGTTTTATGGGCCATGGCTCGTTTTTCCGATTTACCTTATTCTCTTTGCGTTGATTTTGTTTTGGAAACTAAAACAAGGCGATTGGAAATATATAAAGGTATAACCGTTTTATTGTAATTTTATCTATTCAAATAAATGTTTAACTCCCACCAAGACACGGATCCCGACGAAACACAAGAATGGATTGAATCTATTAAGGGAGCACTGCAGGAACACGGTCCCGAAAGAACCCGGTTTTTGTTGGAAAAACTGATTGATTTTGCCGAGCGCCAAGGCGCCAGGATGCCCTTTAATACCAACACGCCATTCATAAACACAATACACCCATTTGAGCAAAAGCCCTTTCCAGGAAACAGAGCAATAGAGCGTAGAATAAAGTCCTTGGTGCGCTGGAATGCCATGGCCATGGTTTCACGCGCAAACAAAAAAACAGAAGGGATTGGGGGCCACATATCAACCTATGCCTCCTCGGCAACGCTGTTGGAAGTAGCCTATAATCATTTTATAAGGGGCGCGGCTCACACAAACGGACCAGACATGGTGTTTTTTCAGGGACATGCCTCGCCAGGGATTTATGCCCGCGCCTATTTAGAAGGCAGGTTAACAGAAACACACTTAAAAAACTTCAGGCGGGAGCTGTCCAAAGATGGCGGCCTTTCTTCCTATCCTCACCCCTGGCTGATGCCGGACTTTTGGCAGTTTCCCACAGTGTCTATGGGCCTTACATCTTTAATGGCCCTATATCAAGCAAGGTTTATGCATTATTTGGAAGACAGGGGAATAATAGAAGAAACCGGAAGAAAAGTATGGGCTTTTTTGGGTGACGGCGAAATGGATGAACCGGAATCGTTGGGGTCGATCTCCTTGGCCTCCAGAGAAAAATTAGATAACATTATATTTGTTGTAAACTGTAATCTTCAACGCTTGGACGGTCCTGTGCGCGGTAATGGTAAAATAATTCAAGAGCTTGAAGGGACCTTTCGCGGAGCCGGATGGAATGTAATTAAAGTTATATGGGGCTCTGATTGGGATACACTCTTTGAAAAAGACGCAACGGGGGCACTGGCAAAAAGACTTGAAGAGGTTGTAGATGGTGAATTATTGAAATATGTAGTTGCGGGCGGAAGCTATTTAAGGGAGCACTTTTTTGGGAAATATCCTGAACTATTAAACATGGTTAAAGACATCAGCGATAAAGAACTATTGCGGTTGCGATTAGGCGGTCACGATCCTGAAAAAGTTTATGCGGCATATACTGAAGCTGTAGAACACAAAGGTAAACCAACCGTTGTTTTAGCTAGAACAATAAAAGGCTATGGTCTGGGAGAAGCAGGAGAAGGCCGCAATATTACACACCAGCAAAAGAAACTAAACGAAAAAGAGCTGTTAAGTTTCAGGGACAGGTTTAATATTCCGCTTACTGATAGCGAAGCGACGACAGCACCTTTTTATAAACCTGCAGACAACAGCGAAGAAACTGTTTATTTACGTGCAAGGCGAAAAGAACTTGGCGGGCCGCTCCCCTTTAGAAATCAAAAATCAGAAAAATCAAAAATCCCCGACCGCTCTTTATTTAATGAAGCATTAGCAGGCTACGGCGATAGAGAGCTTTCAACCACGATGGCCTTTGTAAGACAATTAACAAAACTGACCAAAGATAAAGATATTGGAAAATATATTGTTCCCATCATACCTGACGAAGCTAGAACATTTGGTATGGAAGCACTATTCCGCCAGCTTGGTATTTATTCCCATAGCGGACAGCTATATGAGCCGGTAGACTCCGAACAATTCCTTTATTATAAGGAAGCTGTAGATGGTCAGATTTTAGAAGAGGGCATTAATGAAGCAGGCGCCATGTCTTCCTTTATTGCTGCCGGCACGGCATACAGCAATTACGGTGTAAATATGATACCATTTTATATTTATTACTCTATGTTTGGATTTCAACGTATTTGGGATCTTATTTGGGCAGCAGGCGATATGCGAACAAGGGGGTTTCTGCTGGGTGCCACCGCAGGCCGCACGACCTTGAACGGAGAAGGCCTTCAGCATCAGGACGGGCACAGCCATTTAGCAGCAGCAGCAACACCTAATATAAAAGCGTATGACTTGGCGTATGCATATGAAATAGCAATTATTCTACACGAAGGCATGAAAGAAATGTTTCACTATCAAAAAGATGTGGTGTATTACCTTACGCTTGAAAACGAGAACTATAAACACCCAGAAATGCCAAGCGGTGCCGAAAAAGATATCATTAAAGGGATGTATAAGATACATTCTACCAAACAACCCATTATTCGATTGCTTGGCAGCGGACCGCTGATGGGTGAGACTTTAGCGGCCGCAAAACTATTAAAACAGGATTGGAACATTGAACCAGGCGTTTGGAATGTTACTAGTTTTAGTGAACTTCGTCGCGAGGCAGAAGAATCCGAACGCTGGAATTTAATTCATCCAGACAAGAGGCAAAAAAAGTCGCACCTGGAAAAATCGTTGAGTAAACACAAAGTTCCAACCGTGGCTGTTTCGGATTATGTAAAAATGGTTGCCGAGCAGATCAGTCCATATGTTCTCGGGGACTACTACGCCCTTGGTACAGACGGTTTTGGGCGCAGCGACACGCGAGAAAACCTGCGTCACTTTTTTGAAGTAGATAGATATTATATTGTATTAACGGCGATACGCGCCCTGGTGAACACGGGGTCGGTGGACCCCGCCCTGTCTGAGAAAGTCATGAAAAAATACGGTATTGACCCGAACAAACCCAGCCCAATTACCGTTTAAGAGACTTAAATCGTCTGTGAAAACATCACCAGAATTGAAACGTATTTTTTGTGTTGGACCGCTTGGTTGTTTAATTACACTGATTCTTTGGCTAGGAACGGGTGCTTTAGAAAAAATGATTTCTTTCCCAAAAATGAACATAAACCCGACTTTTCGCACAATACTCATGGCTATACTTGCGATTGATGCTTTATATTTGTTGTTTGGCAGTGTACTGTCTTTACCGATCCAAGAAAGAGGAAAAACACTGTCTACAACCGGCCCGTACAAATATATACGCCATCCTCTTTATAGCGCAATTATTTATTCAATTACAGGTTTACTAGCTCTTTGGTTCGAGTCCTGGTTGCTATTGTTTTCAGTGGTTGTTTTAACGCTTATTTGGTCATTTCTGGTACAAAAAGAGGAACAGTATATGCTCGATAAATTTGGACAGGCATATAAAGATTATATAGAAAAAACCGGTCAATTTTTACCATCTTGGAAAGCACTGAAAAAAGAAACAGAAAACTAACTATAAGCAACTTAATGACGAATAATTAATGAAAAGGGCGGGTGTTATGAATCAATTTAACACACCAATTTGTGTACTAATAATAATGATAGGAATTGTAATGGGAAAAAACCAATCTAACGGATTTGAGTATATAGAATCTTCAGTCGGCATTGAGGAATATAAAATGTCTTCCAACGATCTAACTGTATTGTTGATGGAAGATCATTCAGCGCCCGTGGTAACATTTATGGTCACCTATCATGTCGGCTCTAGAAATGAAGCAATCGGATATACAGGCTCCACGCACCTGTTGGAACATTTGATGTTTAAAGGTTCCCGAAGTTTTAACAAAAAACGCAACACTGCCATTTGGACCGTACTGCAGAATGTCGGAGCCCGCATCAATGCAACCACTTGGCTGGACAGAACAAACTATTTTGAGCTCTTGCCCAGCGAACATTTGGAAACAGCTATTGCTATTGAAGCTGACCGGATGAGAAACGCATTTTTGCGAGAGGAAGATCCTGAGCCGGAAATGACAGTTGTGCGCAAT
>ERZ651768.3228-NODE-3228-length-10990-cov-6.612114_pt1 | contig 10990 bp, 9 predicted proteins | sample MGYA00514754_ERZ651768 | MGnify/ENA metagenome assembly ERZ651768 | reverse complement strand
TCAGTTTGCCTCGGAGCAGGAACGCTCCGTCGGAGTCGACCAGGGATCGGGCATCGGTCAGTGGGCGCCCTTCGGTGAGGTTGAAGTGGAGGCCGACCCCTAGGCCCGGATGGCGTTCAGCCAGGTCGACAGCCTCCTCGGTCCCCGGCATGTTGACCATCAGGGTGGTGGAACTGAGTTGGCCGGCCTGATAGACGTCGATGATCCCGGTCGAGACGGACCCAGCGAGGCCGAAGTCGTCGGCGTTGACTATCAGGCGACGAACCACAGACCCATGCCTACCACGGGGTCCGATCGAGGGCCGTTCATAGATCGGACGGGGAAGGTGCGAGACTGGATCCGATGACTGGGGGACATGGTGTCGGCGGCCGGATCGGGTATGTGCCGCTGTCACCGGACCTGTCGGTTCCGGGTGATCGGCGACGGTTTCCCAGATACGCCGCGGCGCGTGGCATCGACGTAGATCTGGTCAAGGATTGGGAGGGCCTGGACCTGGTCGTCCTCTCGTCGGAAGCCGACATCACGCGATGGGTCGGCGCGCCACCGGAAACGGGGCTCATCCTCGACCTGCCGGATGCCTTTCTCGATGAACGCAGGACGCCCAGGAGCCTGACACGAGGGCTCGCCAAGTGGATAGCCGGTCCTCTCTCTCATCCGGTCCTCGACCACCGTCGTGCCGTCATACGTCTTATCCAGCGAGCCGACGCGGTGGTCTGCAGCACGCCGGAGCAGGCGGACAGACTCGGGCGATTCACCGGCAACGCCCACGTGGTGCTCGACCTGCATGGCGAGGTCGAGCCGCTGGCCCCTCGGTCGACGGCTGGCGACGGACGCCTGGAGGTGGTCTGGGAAGGCCTGCATCCGACGTTGGTGGCCATCGAGCAGGTGCTGCCGGCGCTCCGTCGGCTCGGAAGGGCATCGGGACTCAGGCTTCACCTGGTTACCGATCTCCGGTCGCCCCGCTTCATGAACAGGTTCGGGGTTCGGGAGGTGACCGAGATCGTGGCGGGGTGGGGGATCGACGTTCGGGTCCATGAGTGGTCGGTCGAGAACCTACGGAGTGTCGCGATGACGGCCGACCTGGCCATCGTCCCGGTCGAGTTGCACGACCCGTACACGGTCGGAAAGCCGGAGAACCGGCTGAGGATCTTCTGGCGTCTCGGACTTCCGGTGCTGGCATCAGACACCCCGTCCCACCGCCGTGCGATGAACGTCGCCGGCCTGTCCGACCAGGCGCTCTGCAGTACGGCCGACGACTGGACGGAGGCACTGGGGAGATATGCCGGAGACCATGAGCTCCGCAGCGTTGATGGAGAACTGGGCCATGTCGCGGCGCTCGGTCCATACGGGGATCCGACGGTGCTGGCCGGATGGGACGCGGTCCTCTCCAGCCTCGGAGTGCTGTGATGGAGCGCCAGGGCCTTCCCCGCGTCACCTACCTCTCCGTTGATCCCGTCACCAGCACCGTGGGTGCCTCCCAGGTGCTCGCGTACGTCGAGCGTCTGGCCGAGCGGGGCGTGGGGGTCGACCTACACAGCTTCGAGCACCACGTGGACGAGGCGATCGCAGCGGACCTTTCCCGTCACGGGGTGGTCTGGACCCCTCACAGGTTCGGCGGCAACGGTGCCCGTGCGGGCTTCGGTCGGGTGGCCCGGTTGGCACGGTCGATCAGGGGAGCTGACCTGGTGCATGCGAGGAGCGACATGGCGGCAGCCGCCGCCATGTGGTCTGGAGCCGAGCGCTGGCTGTGGGACGTTCGCTCCTTCTGGGCGGACCAGAAGGTGGCAACCGGTGTGTTCTCAGCCCGTTCTCCCCAGGCGTGGGTATTCCAGCGCATCGAACGACGGGCGGCGGTCGGGTCACGGCACGTGGTGGCCCTGACCCAGTCCGCCATCGATGAACTGGATCAACGGTACGACGGCGTGGTCGGACCGAAGGCGACTGTCGTGACGACTTGCGTGGATCGTCGTCGGTTCAAGCCCTCACCGATGCCCGGCACGGACCCGGTTCGACTCCTGCTGGCAGGCACCCTGAACCGGTTCTACGACGTGCCCACCATGCTCGACCTGATCTCCGAGTTGCGGACCCGTCGTCCGATCGAACTGGTGGTGGCCTCGCCCGGTGGCACCGACTGGGACCCGGAACTCGACAGGGCCGGCGCAGTCCGGACCTCGGCGACGCCCGGCGAGATGCCTGCCCTCATCGCCTCCTGCCACGCAGGGCTGAGCGTCTGTCGCGATGATGCCGGCATCAGCCTCGTTGCGGCCATGCCGACCAAGATCGGGGAGTTTCTGGCCGCAGGTCGACCGGTGGTCGTGAATCCCGGCCTGTCGGATGCCGCCTCGTTGGTCGGCCGACATGACGCCGGGGTGGTGGTCGGATCCTCGACCGGTCGCCTGGGAGCCGCGGCGACCGAACTCCTACGGCTCCTCGACGACGTCGGAACCGCGGGCCGGACGGCGGCCCTCGCCGCTGAGTTCTTTGACCTGGATGCCGGGGTGGACCGACTGGTGGCGGCCTACCATCGGATGGTTGACGACGGCTGAGGGCGCTCCGTAGGCCAGAGCACCATCCGGTACCGTACCGTCGGGACGTGAGGCGACTGGGAGGACCAGAGACGATGAAGGCTGTGATCCTGGCCGGTGGACTCGGAACCCGTCTCGCTGAGGAGACCCACGTCCGACCCAAGCCGATGGTCGAGATCGGTGGTCAGCCTCTGCTCTGGCACATCATGAAGACCTACTCGGCCCATGGCGTGAACGAGTTCATAGTCTGCTGTGGCTACAAGGGGTACATGATCAAGGAGTACTTCGCGAACTACTTCCTCCACGTATCGGACGTCACCTTCGACATCTCCGAGAACCGGATGGAAGTCCACCGCGAGTGGGCCGAGCCCTGGAAGGTGACGCTCGTGGACACTGGAGACGGGACCCTCACCGGCGGGCGCCTCAAGAAGATCACCGAGTACGTCGGCGATGACGACGCATTCTGCATGACCTACGGCGACGGGCTGGCCGACATCGACGTGACGGCCCTGATCGGGTTCCACCGCTCGCACGGACGATTGGCGACGGTCACCGCGGTTAAGCCCCCCGGGCGTTTCGGTGCCCTTGAACTGGACGGTGGCCGGGTGACCGGGTTCACGGAGAAGCCGCCTGGAGATGATGGCCTCATAAACGGTGGCTTCTTCGTACTCCATCCCGACTGTCTCGACCTGATCGAGGGTGAGGATACGAGGTGGGAAGATGCTCCACTGTCGACACTCGCCGAGCGTGACGAGCTCCGGGCCTACCTCCATGAGGGGTTCTGGCAACCGATGGACACCGTGCGCGAACGAGACCTCCTCGCTGACCTGTGGGACTCGGGTTCGGCGCCGTGGCGAGTCTGGTGACCAGCGCCCGATGATGGGATGTCGCCACTGTGGATCGCCGGTGGAGACGGTATTCGTCGATCTGGGAAGCTCGCCACCGTCGAACGCCTATCTGACCGCTGACCGACTGAGCGGGCCTGAAGTCTGGTACCCGTTGCGGGTCCTTGTGTGCGAGTCCTGCTGGCTCGTTCAGACCGAGGACTTCACGGCCGCCGCCGAGTTGTTCGACGCCGAGTACGCATATTTCAGCGGCTTCTCCAGTGGCTGGTTGGAACACTGCGACCGCTACGCCGAGGCGATGGTGAATCGCTTCGACCTTGATGAGGAGAGCCGGGTGGTCGAGGTCGCCTCGAACGACGGCACGTTGCTTCAGCACTTCGGGGACCGCGGCGTGCAGTGCCTGGGGATCGAGCCGACGGCCGGTACGGCCTCGGCAGCTCGCAGACTGGGGCTCGAGGTGATCGAAGAATTCCTGACCGGAGAGCTCGCCGATCGGTTAGTGGGCGACGGGCTGCGCGCCGACCTTCTCGTGGCGAACAATGTGGTCGCGCACGTCCCGGACATCGATGATTTCGTGGCTGCCTGCCGGTGCGTTCTGGCGCCCGCTGGAGTGGCCACCTTCGAGTTCGCGCACCTCGTTCGTCTGGTTGAAGAAGCGCAGTTCGACACGATCTATCACGAGCACTTCTCCTACCTGTCGCTTACGGCATTCCAGAGCATCGCGACCGGTGCCGGACTCGAGATCTTCGACGTAGAGGAACTTCCGACCCACGGAGGAAGCCTCAGGGTCTTCGTGCAGGTCGCTGCCACGGGCATTCAGGCTGTCTCGCCCGCTGTCTCGGAAATGCTGGTGTCTGAAGCGGCGACCGGAGTCACGAGTTCTCCTTTCTACGCGGGGTTCCAGGAACGTGCCAATGACATCAAGGACGGCCTCGTCCGCTTTCTGCTCGATGCCCGTCGTGATGGGCACTCAGTTATGGGTTACGGAGCGGCGGCGAAAGGCAACACCCTGTTGAACTATGCGGGGATCCGGCCTGATCTGCTCCGGTCCGTGGTCGACAGGAATCCCGCGAAGCAGGGTCGGTTCCTTCCCGGAAGCCGTGTTCCGATCGTGGAAGAGGCCGAGTTGACGGCTATCCGCCCGGACCACGTGCTCATCCTCCCGTGGAATCTCCGAGATGAGGTTGTGGATCAGCTTTCCTATGTCCGTGAATGGGGAGCGACATTCGTGACCGCTGTTCCTGAACTCGCGGTCTGGTGATCGAGCTGGGCCGCCGGCAGCCGATGTCGGATGACATGACCGTGTCGTCGCCCAGGAGTCGCTGAGATGTGTGGGCTCGCCGGTCTGTTGGATCCCACTACCACCCGGTCAGGAGATGATCTGGTGCAGATCGCCGGGTCTATGGCTGATCAGTTGAAACACCGGGGTCCGGACGACCGCGGGGTATGGGCCGATGAACGCTCCGGGCTTGGGTTCGGCCATCGGCGGCTCTCTGTGGTCGATCTCTCGCCCGCCGGCCATCAGCCGATGACATCGGCAGATGGCCGTTGGGTGATCGTCTACAACGGCGAGATCTACAACACCGACGAACTTCGGTCGCGCCTGGGTAGATCTCGTGGCGAGTTTCGGGGGCATTCTGACACCGAGGTACTGCTGGAGGTGATCTCTGCCCGGGGAGTGGCCGAAGCGGTCGAGATGGCGGTCGGCATGTTCGCCCTCGTGGCGTGGGATCGGGAGCGCCGCGAACTCTGGATGGCCCGTGACCGTTTCGGCGAGAAGCCGCTCTATTTCGCCAATCACGGTTCAACTCTCCTGTTCGGATCTGAGCTCAAGGCGTTGAAGGTGATCCCGGGGTTCAGCCCCGAGGTGGATCCGGACTCGCTGTCCGAGTTGTTGCGGTGGTCATGTATCCCGGCTCCCCGCACCATCTATAGGGACGTCCGGAAGGTTCGACCGGGACACCTCCTGCGTTTCGATGCCACTGGCCGCATGATCGCTGATGAGCCGTACTGGTCGGCAGTGGACGTCGCAAACGGTGTGGTTCAGGATGCTCCCCGGGGCGAGGAGGCGGTGGACGAACTTGCAGAGATCCTCGGTCGGGCGGTGGGGTCGCGTATGGAGGCCGATGTTCCACTCGGCGCGTTCCTCTCTGGTGGCATCGACTCTTCGGCGGTGGTGTCGATGATGGTCGGACGGTCGAGCAGGCCGGTCCAGACGTTCACGATCGGTTTCTCCGAGCCCGCCTATGACGAGTCTCCCCATGCCAAGGCGGTGGCGACGCACCTCGGCACCGACCATCACGAGTTGATCGTGACCCCGGAGGACGCCCGAGAGATTATCCCGCTCCTCCCGACGATGTACGACGAACCCTTTGCCGACTCCTCACAGATTCCGACATTTCTTCTGAGTCGGATGGCCAGACGGAACGTCACTGTGGCGCTCTCGGGCGATGGTGGGGATGAGTTGTTCGGCGGATACGACCGGTACCGCCATCTCGATCGGATTCGCCGTATGCATCGCCGGGTTCCGTCGCCAGCTCGACGTCTGGTGGCCGCCGGGCTGGCGGGCATCTCCTCCGGGAGTTGGGACCGTCTGGGCGAGGGGCCGTTCGGTCGCCTCGGCCCCCCGTCGATGCGCCGCCGTCTGGGTCACCGGGTACACAAGGCGGCCCGGGTGCTCACAGCGGGAGGGGTTGAAGCCGTTTACCTGGCCATGATGTCGGCAGAGAACGACGCCGGCGCGGTGGCCCTCGGAACGACCGGAGGATTTGATGGCTCACCTGATCTGTCTGCCGGTGTGGGGGACCGGACGGCGTTCGAACAGGCGATGCTCATGGACACCCGTTCGTACCTTCCCGACGACCTCCTGACGAAGGTCGATCGGGCGTCGATGGCAGTGAGCCTCGAGGTGAGGGCCCCGATGCTCGATCCGACACTCTTCGGCTTCGCGTGGCGACTCCATAGTGATGATCGGGTCCGGGCCGGAAACGGCAAGTGGGTCCTGCGCGGCCTCGTGCATCGGCATGTCCCGGCCGAACTGGTGGACCGGCCGAAGATGGGGTTCGGTATCCCCGTCGGGGACTGGCTGCGGGGTCCGCTCCGTGGATGGGTCGAGGACCTCCTTGATCCAACTCTCCTGGCCGAACAGGGCCATCTGGATCCAGAGGCCGTCTCCGCCCGATGGACCGCTCATCTGGACGGGAGAACCGACCTCATCTTCCAACTCTGGCCGATCCTCATGTTCCAGGCGTGGTGGAACCAGAGTCGATGACCACCGATGACGAGGCCGACCAGATCAGGGTGCTCCGGATCATCGCCAGGATGAACGTCGGCGGCCCTGCATGGCAGACCAGCGTGCTGACCCGAGGCTTGGGAGACTATGGATTTGAGACCAGGCTGCTGGCTGGACATCTCGACGATGGTGAGGCCGACTTCGTGGCGCTACGGGATCCGGATCTGGAGGTTGTGCCGATCGCCGGGTTGGGTCGGCCGATCCGTCTCGGTGGCGACCTACGGGCGTTCTGGAGCGTCTATCGGGAGATCCGTCGATTCAGTCCCATGATCGTTCACACCCACACGGCCAAGGCAGGTGTCATCGGGAGGGTCGCCGCGGTCGCCGCCCGGGTTCCGATCAGGGTCCACACGTTCCACGGTCATGTCCTGCACGGCTACTTCTCACCGCTGACCACGCGCCTCGTCAGGATGGTCGAGCGTGTCCTCGCCCGTCATACCACCGCGCTGGTGGCCGTCGGCCAGCGTGTTGGCGAAGAGCTCGTGGCCGCCGGGATTGGAACGGCGGACAAGTTCACGGCCATCGCACCGGGAGTTGGATCCGCTGGAACCATTCTGGATCGTGCCGACGCCCGGGCGCTCCACGACCTGCCGGCCACGAGCCCAGTCGTGCTGTTCATCGGGCGGCTGACCGGCGTCAAGCGCCCCGACCGGCTCCTCGCCGCTTTCGAGCAGGTCGTGGCGAAGGTACCTGATGCCACGCTGGTGGTCGCCGGACAGGGCGATCTGCTTGAGGAGGTCAGATCCGACGCGCAGCGCCTCGGCGAGTCGGTCCGGTTCCTCGGTTGGCGACCGGACGTAGCGTCGCTGTATGCCGCGTCTGATGTGGTGGTCATCAGCTCGGACAATGAAGGGATGCCGGTGACCCTGATCGAGGCTGCCATGGCGGGGGTTCCCGGCGTCACCACCGACGTCGGAAGCGCGTCTGAGGTCGTGGAGGATCAGGTGACCGGTCTGGTCGTTCCGACAGATCCGGAGGCGATCGCCGAGGCGCTCATTGACCTGTTGTCTGATCCGGGTCGACGTCTTGATATGGGGTGCGCAGCAGAACTCCGCGCCAGGCAACGCTTCAGTTCGGAGCGACTCGTGGCCGATCACGCGGCGCTATACCGCCGTCTCGCCGACTCCTGACGGTCAAAGGCCTTATCTGTGCCCTTGGTAGGCTCGCTTGATGCGTGCCCTGATCACCGGTGGAGCTGGCTTTATCGGATCTCATCTGGCGGATCGGCTTCTCGAGCGCGGCGATCAGGTGCTCCTGCTCGACGACCTCTCGACCGGGCGACTCTCCAACATCGCCCATCTCGAGGGTGACCCCGACTGTGAGTTCGTGCTCGGCTCGGTGCTCAACGTGGATCTCGTCGACCATGTCGTCTCGCGGGTCGATGTCGTCTTCCATCTCGCTGCGGCGGTGGGTGTCAACCTGATTGTCGAGAAGCCGCTCGAGAGCCTCATGACCAACATCAGAGGGACGGAGACGGTCTTCGAGAAGGCCCACAAGTACGGCAAGCGGATCCTGGTCACCTCGACGTCCGAGATCTACGGGAAGAACACCTCTGACCGTCTGTCTGAAGATGACGATCGGATTCTCGGGTCGCCGCTGAAGAGTCGGTGGTCCTACTCCGAGGCCAAGGCGATCGACGAGATCCTGGCGTACACCTACTGGCGTGAAAAGGGCCTCGAGACGGTCATCGTGCGGCTGTTCAACACGGTCGGACCTCGTCAGACCGGGAGTTACGGAATGGTAATCCCGCGGTTCGTCACTCAGGCGCTGAGGGGAGAACCGATCACCGTGTTCGGAGACGGCAGGCAGACCCGTTGCTTCTGTGGTGTCCACGACATCGTCGGAGGCATGCTCGCGCTGTCGGAGAATCCCGACGCATTCGGGCGGGTGTTCAACCTGGGTGGAACCGAGGAGATCTCGATAGTCGAACTGGCAGAACGGATCATCCACCTAGTCGGTTCAGATAGCACGATCGAATTCATAGCTTACGACATCGCCTATGAAGAGGGTTTTGAGGACATGGAGCGTCGGGTTCCGGACATTGCGCGAGCCAATGAACTCATTGGATTCGCGCCAACAGCATGTCTCGATGACATCATCATGTTGGTGATAGAGGACCAACAGGGCTAGGCGGAACAACGATGACGGGTGAGTGGTGGGAATACCTGGTGGTGTTCAGCGCGTCGACCTCCATCTGCCTGGTGCTTACCCCGGTCGCAATGGCGGTGGCCGTGCGGAATGGCGTGTTCGACCAACCCCGTGGTCACAAGAGCCATGGTTCCCCAGTTCCCTACTTGGGTGGCGTGGCGATCATCGTGGCCTTCGCGGCTTCGGTGATCGGAGCCGCGATCATCTACCCACCAGAGTCTGGGGTGGGCGAGTTGTGGGTTGTCCTTCTGCTCGCCGTCGGGTTGGCGTTCGTCGGGTTGGCCGACGACCTTCGAAACCTGTCGCCGGTGGTCCGGATCGCTCTGGAAGTGTTGTGTGCCGTGCAGCTCTGGCGAATGGATGCAGGCATCACGTTGACCGGAGATCAGACCGTCGACCTGGCGTTGACTGTGCTGTGGGTGGTCGGAATCACCAACGCCTTCAACCTTCTGGACAATATGGACGGTCTAGCCGCTGGGCAGGCTGCCATCTGTGCCATGACGATCTTCGCGGTGGCAGCGGCGAACGGCCAGTTTCTCGTCGCTGCGCTGGCTATCGCTCTGGCGGGATGCGCCGTCGGCTTCCTGAGGCACAATTTCTATCCGGCCCGGATCTACATGGGGGACGGTGGGGCACTCTTCATCGGGTTTCTGATCGCTTACCTGGGTATCAAGTTGCGATTCGAGGCACAATTTCTATTGCCTTCCGCGTTCGAATCGTTCCTTGTTCCGGTTCTTATCTGCTCACTTCCGATCATGGATACGACTCTGGTGACCATCTCCCGTCTCAGCACCGGCCGTAGCCCCTTCCAGGGTGGTCAGGACCACTTCAGCCACCGGCTGGTCAAGATTGGGCTACCGGTACCTGCAGTGGTCGTGCTGACCTATGTCGTGTCGGCTGGTATAGGGGTGCTGAGTTTCGTGATCAGTCGGGTTGATCCGGTATCGGCCCGGATCCTCACCGGTCTCATCATCTCTACGCTTCTTCTGGTCGCTGTTCTATTGGCCATGGTTCCGGTGTATCCGGAGAGCAGTCGTCGGCACTTTGAGATCGGGGAGCGACCGACTGACGGTTAGGGGATCAGTCTTGGGAAAGGCGGTCCCAGGGACGTGCCTGCTCGAACCACCGCACGGTCTCGGTGAGGCCGACTCTGAGAGGAGTGGGCTCGACATCGGGGAAAAGGCCCAGGAGTGCCGATGAGTCGGCCTGCGATCGCGGGACGTCGCCGACCCGCAGCGGGAGGTTCTCGATCGGGAGTCGGCGACCAATCACGTCCTCCATGAGTGCGATCACGTCCAGAAGGCTCACGCTGGTGCCGAAGGCCAGGTTTACCGGTTCGAGATGGCTCACTCGCCGAAGGACGGCATCGGTAATGATCTCGACGACGCTGGCCACGTAGGTGAAGTCGCGACTCTGACTCCCGTCGCCGTGAACGGGAAGTGGTTGGCCGGTGAACGCTGCAGCCAGGAATGACGGAATCGCCGCTGCGTAGGCGTGCAGCGGTGGTTGGAGTGGACCGAAGATGTTGAAGAATCGGAGTGCCAGGACGGGCACTGCGTAACTGTGACCCCATGCCAGTGTGTAGGACTCGGCGGCGAGCTTGCTAGCCGCATACGGGCTCACCGGTCTCGTCACCATTTTCTCGTGCTTGGGCAGGGCCTCGTTCGCTCCGTAGACCGACGACGAGGAAGCGACTATGACGTGGACATCGCTGACCTTGCGGGCGGCTTCGAGGACTCGAACAGTGCCGGTTGCATTGGCTTCGTGAGCGGCGATCGGATGAGCGACCGATCTCGGAACCGACGATCTGGCCGCAAGGTGGACGATGGCTGACGCACCCGTCACCGCGGATTCAAGGACCGCTTCGTCCAGGATGGAACCTTCGATGAAAGTGAGGTCCAGCCCGTCGAGGTTGTCGGCAAACCCGAATGAGAGGTCGTCGATGACGACTATCTCGGTCACCTCTGACACGTGCTGGAGGTGGCGGACCAGGTTCGATCCGACGAACCCGGCGCCGCCGGTGACGACGACCTTCATACACGATTCCGATCGCGGGGGTGGTCTGACATTTCCGCCGACGTGGACAGGTGCACGGAGGAGAACCTACCCGGTCATCTCGAGAGCAGGAATCTGGTGGCACGAAGTCGTCGATAATAGACCTACCGTCATGTGCCGAGATC
>ERZ651768.3227-NODE-3227-length-10993-cov-5.425889_pt1 | contig 10993 bp, 6 predicted proteins | sample MGYA00514754_ERZ651768 | MGnify/ENA metagenome assembly ERZ651768 | reverse complement strand
GTACTAATAAGGTGTTCATCTGTTCCTGCGTCTTTTATGGTCCAGCCTGCAAAATCAATTGTAACTGAATCGGTATTATAAACCTCAAACCACTCACCGTTTGAACCTGAGACAATACCTGGATCAGGCATTATTTCTGAAATGACGATTTGTCTCATTGGTGGTAAGGAACCTGAAAACACAATATCCAAATACACTGGCAAATGGTCGGATGCTACATAAAGAGCATCCGCAATTTCATCTGGTACTGCTGAATTATTCCCTGCATTGATAGATTGATTAAAATGATCACCATCATTTCCATATGGAGTATATGAATCTTCCAAATAATTCAAATCTGTCGCATCAAGAATCGAGGATGAAACCAGAATAAAATCAAACCGATCGTCCATACCTCCGGTGGCTCCTCCATCTCCGTAGTTAGCTGTCCGTGTCGATTGTGTATGAACATCGGAAAAAGACGAGTTATTGTGCCAGTTTCCAATCCGATTAATCGGGTCAAATATCTGACCGTCATTATCTTCCTGGGATTCTGTCAAAACCTGGAATCCGCCCTCATTTGAGTCATAAAAATTAAAATCACCCAAAACAAAAAAATGTTCTGTAGGATTCAATGTGTTCAGATAATTCCGAAGTGCGGTTGCTTCCTGTTCCCGCTCAGTCTCATCGTCTCCACCTGTTCCTGCTTTCAGGTGCAAACCGTATAATCTTATTTCCTCGTTTGATTCAATATGTTTCATGATAAATTCAATCACATCCCGGTTACCCCAGTTATTTGTAGTGTTGATTACACTTGTACTGACGAAACTGAATACACCCGGTTTATAATACAGGGCAATATCCGCATCCGCTGTAGATTGATTGGTGAAATCAGCTCCTGAATAAATTCCCTCTTGATTATAATTCAGGATATGTGACAAAAACCGGTTATAACCGGTTGTATTATTAATTTCCTCAACAACAACTAAATCAGGATCTGTGGAACCAATTATCATTCGCAAAGCGATTTCTTTTTCACTGTCCCCGCTAATGCTCCCCTGGTAATTCAACACATTGTACGTCATTATCCTTTGTCCAGCAAGGTGACTTAACGTGACAAATATGAAAAATGAACACAACCATTTTTTATACATTTTTATTTTCTTTACACTTATTTATCTGAAAATTTATTCCTATTGAGTGCCATTGAACCTTCCCATTAAAATAAAAATGCCACAATAAGGATTTTCCAAATTGCGGCATTTTTTTCTAATAAATGAAAATCTCCTATTTCATTAAAACCATCTTTTTTAAAGCTGTGTGATCGCCAGCTTTGATGGAGTAAAAATACACCCCGCTTGATACCAGATTGCTCTTGGCATCTTTACTGTCCCACATGACTTTATGGTGTCCTTTTTGTTGAACTTCACTAACCAAATCAACGATTTTCTGACCAATGAGGTTGTAGATACTAATAGTGACATACATTTCCTCAGGCACGGTATAACCGATGCTGGTAACCGGGTTAAATGGATTGGGATAGTTTTGAGAAAGGCTGAAACTGGTTGGAATTGTTTCTGCCTTTGTGAGTGTAAACCCGTTAACAGATACATTAATGACGATTTCCCCTGAGTCTTCCAATTTGTACACGTCGCCATTTTTAGCAGTCAGCAACCATTGTTGTCCCTCCTCCTGGTTTTTTTCTGCAATTTGGAAATGAATTGTCAGGTTATCTGCATTGTTCATTAGCTCAATGGTACCTGTGTTGTCCATTGCTTTTAAACCATTTGAAAAGCGCACATCAAAAGCTCCGGCGGGAGGTTTCGGAGGAAGGCTATAACTCAATCTTTGTTCATCAGAAATTGGAACTCCAAAATACAATTCACTTCCGTTGAAGCTTATAATATTAGCCTCACTAAGAAAGCTGAATTCACTTGATCTTGTTTTAGCAGATCCACTCGAAAGCGTAATATCACCTGAAGCAGAGGCATTAATCCAATATCCTTTTCCTGGCGTAATCATAGTTGCATTATTATATGAACCATTAAAGCCATAGACAGTCCCCGGAACAATAATATCACCAGGATCACTAATAGCATCAACACTGACTTCCTGCGTGATACTTCCAATCATATTCCAGCCCGGCACGAGAGATATAATGGCACTGTTCACCACTGTCCCGCTGAGCAAATCGCTTCCAGCGCTGTTGAAAAACAGCCAATAACCCTCACCAGAGACGAGTGCTGATTCATTATTATATGCTCCACTGAAACTATAAAGGGTACCTTCAACAGAAGTGGGAAACAGAGATAATTGGGCAGCATCTTCCACAGTTAGTGGTAAACTGACCATATTCCAACTATCAATGTGATCAACGTTTACATCCGTAACATTTGACTCAGATTGAATATCATCCAAAGATCTTGGTAAAATTGCATATTCATCAAAACTATAATCAACCACACCAATTATGGCAGTAAAATGGGTTCCTGCAGCAGGTGTTGGCGGTGTTCCGTCAAACATTCCATCATCTATCTGGCACAAACCAGTTCCATTTATATTATCTACATACCATTGACCATTTTCATCGGATTCTGCCACTACTTCAACATCAGTCACCCGGACAAGCATGCCTTCTAAAGCTTCACCAATAAATGTGCAGCCAGCTGCCAATTCACCAGTTGTAATATCCTTTGGAGTAACTGCATTCCCTGATGATGAGACTGAAAAACCGATGAGATCAGTCAGTTCGGTGAAACTGTAATATTCAAGTACTGTTGCAGCGAACGTCACCTCATCACCTACTGCTGGAGATTGAGTATTATCATAGACATATGCGCCACTCCAGGAATCAAACCCAAAATCCTGTACATAGAAATTGGAATATGAGCCAGGGTTTTGAACAGCAGTAACAACACCGCTGGTAACAACAACTTCACCCATGAGTGGAGAATCAAAACAAAAATCGCCCTGCACCGTTGTATATTGAATGTCATAAATAGAAGTCTCACCTCCTGAAACAACAATAGAAACAAGATCAGTTCCAGTATCTCCAAGGTTATCTTCAACTGTTAACGAAAAAGTTAAAACAACGTTTCCATCTACAGAGGGCGCAGTAAAAGTTGCAATACCATCCTCTGGTTCAGTATCACTCAGGGTGACTGCTGTACCTTCAGTCTGTGCCCAGAGATAACCTTCAACAGTTCCGTCTGAATCATAACTGCTCGACCCATCAAGTGTCACCAGATCTCCGGGATTTACAAGCTGGTCCTCCCCAGCATCCGCCGCAGGATATTGATTATCTCCTGCAGACTCAAAATCGGTGAGAAAACGCGGTAAAATCTGGTACACTAAATACTCTCCACCTACACCGGTTACATGAGAGGGCCAACCTGGATCGGGCGAACCATCAATCTCAGTATCACTGTCAATTCTCATTATCACAACTGATGATCCATCGTCATCCGTAATATCAATGTTTGCGCTTGATCCTTCGTCTGGCCATTCACCATCATCTATCACAGCATTTTGAATAGTAATGAGTTCACTTTCGTAATCTTCTCCATTTGTATTAAGTTGAGCAACAGTAATAATCTGGGGATCAGGAAGGTCAGCGGTTCCCAATACAGTTATATCCTGGGATCCGGTTATTGCCACTTCAAATTTTCCATTATATTCTTCAGTCTCACCGGTTACCCTGATTTCATCTCCCACATTCAAATCAACATCTGTGACTCCATAACCGAAAACGACCAGGCCTGCTGTAGCATCCTGTATCACATACTCGGTATGGCTGCTCTGAAAATTCGGAGTTGTAACAACACCTTGGACGGTAACAATTTCACCTACCCCCAACGCTCGCGCTTGTGCTATGGTTAATCCCTGCTCAACAAAAACTGTAATTTCCGTAATATCGCTATCTGAAGCTCCTTGATCATCTGTGACAGTTAATGTAAATGTCAAAAGTGTTGTTTCAGAGTAATTTGGTGCAGTGAAGGATGGTGTTGCTGAGCTGGGATCATCCAGGGTTATATCTTCAGGACCATCCCAGGAATAGGAAAATTCTGCACATTCAGGATCATAACTTCCGCTTCCATCCAGTTGCACTGTTTCTTCAGGATCCACTACCTGGTCAGGCCCGGCATTTGCAACTGGAGCAGCATTCCCGCTGCCAACATTATGAGATCCCAGATAATCAAATGTATTTTGGTCATAAACGCTCCATTCAGAATCACAGGCGTCTGTTCCTGCGGAAGATGCCCAGTCAGTATTGCCCTGGGTGACCGATGATTTACGAACAAGGGTATGTTCCTTAGTTGCGTCTGTTATTCCAGCAACAGCCCAGCCGGAGCCCGGATCATCTCCTTCTTCACCAACAGCATCAATCAATACACCGTTATGAGCAAGCCCAACTGCATCATCACCATTGTAATACGTTGCAGTTGTACCAAGGATATCGCATTCCCCTGAATACTCCTCGGCGATACTGCTGTTACATATCACAAACACATCACCTGCATCAACTGAATATCCACTTAAATCTACAGCATTCCCCTCTCCTTCTGACCAGTCACCTCCATTGGCAATCCTCCAGATTTCATATCCAGCAAGATCAACAGCTGCATCGGTGGGATTGTAAATTTCAAGAGCCTTGTTGCTGCTGCTTCCCTCTATATATTCTGAAAAGAACAATTCATCCGTGGAAGCTGGAGTTTCTAATGCACCTTCATCAATCCATTGAGCTATCAAATTAATCTGATCTGAAGTTAAAGGATCTGCTCCATCAGGCATTTGTGCTCCAGATGCAGTACCTTGTAATTTTTGAATTATATAACTATTTGCCCCATCTCCGGCAGTAACGACTGGTCCATTATTGCTATTGCCTGACATGAGGTTGTCATATGTTGATAAATCCAAACCCCCAAAGTAACCCCCGCCATTAATATGACAACTTGTACAATTCTCATTGAAAATTGTCTGTACCTGGGTTTGATAGTCCACCTGTCCATATATATTGCTAATAAGAATCGAAAGAACTATTATTACATTTTTCATAAGAGACTCACTTTCTTATATTGTTAATAAATTTTCAGAAATTGGGCTCACATTTTATTAAGATTCTTTGCTTTTATCAACAGTTATTCCAACTTTATTCCGAAGATAAAATTATATCACCGGTGGCATATGTACGAATCCAGTATCCCTTGCCAGGAACCAGGTTAGTCGTATTCTCATAACTTCCATCAAATTCGTAAATCGTTCCCGGTACAACAATCCCATCAGGATCCTGGATTAAAGCAACGGGTACTGAACTTGTTATTCCCGTTATCATATTCCAACCTTCAACAAGTTCAATAGTCAAATTGAATATCTCCAATCCTTCGACAAGACTGGTTCCGTCAGAATCAAATCGTAACCAGTAACCAATCCCTGGGGTGAGAGTTTCTGCATCTATGTACATTCCATTATACGCATATAAAGTTCCTGTATTAGCCTCAGGAAAAATTTCAAGGTAACTACCATCTACAACATCAACTGGAAGCCCTATCAAATTCCATCCTGCAATATTATCAATTTCCAATAAGATTCCTGAAGAAGCATTTGGCAATCCGGGCGTTCCAAAATCGCCATCACCAAATGGCACTTCTGAAGTTGTCCAATTAACACCAAGGCTGTTATCGCTGTAGGGGTCAATCAACATCATACTCTCTCCTGAGGGGTCAGGAAAAGAAACACCATTATCATACCAGACTTCATCTAAAATAGCACCAGTGGGATGTTCAAAAATGATCTCATCCCACCCATTACCCAACGCAAAATTGGAATAAACATAGTCTACGTTGACTCCTCCATTTTCAGCCGGGTTGTCATTCATACCAAGAACAACGAACTCCCCTGGTTCCAACAATAATCCTCCCACCTGTGAAATTGTATGTTGATCTCCGCCATCGTCTTTAAGTGTCAAACCATTCAAATTTATTGTTTCAATACTTGTATTGGTCACTTCAAACCATTCTCCGTAGGAATCGGTAACGCTGACCGGGTTATTCATTATTTCATTAATAACCAAACCGGTCGACATATCAATTACATCTATAGATATTTTCCATAAAACAGGGCGATGATCCGAAATATGATATTGATAAGTTGAAGATCCAGTATAATCATCAATCCTTAAAGTTTGAATTTCCCCTGATAGCATATTTTCATCAAATAATTCAGCAGAAATTAAGACATGGTCAATAAAACTGGCGTACATCCCCCACGGAAATGAATTATAATAATTATCTCCTGCAATTTGGGTTGTAGTAAAATAACTATTTTGATCTTCAACCAAGGGCCAGAGCGAATTGTCATTCTCCGGATCATCTATTTCATCATTAAAATCACCTGCGACAATGATATTTTCACTGATATTATTTTGGATGTAATCTGCCAATACCTGAGAGGCTGCCAACCGCTGGTTAAATCCTTCATCAAAAGCTTTCATGTGAATATTAATTAATTGAATAGTGATTGCAGCATCCCCGCACCCCCACTGCAATTCGGCTTTCAGCGGATACCGATATGCAAATGCCCATCCTTCCGAGGAAAATAATGTTGTGTAATTTACTATTTCCACACAGTCACTCCTTACAGCCATACCCAAATCCGGATTCACTTCACTTCCATAATTTGTGTGAATAAAGTTATAAGCAGGATTCATGGATGCAAAATTTTCATAATCTGGGATATCGCTGATTTCCTGGAAAGCGATTATATCAGGAAGGATGTCACTTATAATTTCCGAGACATAATTCACTGTGTTGCTACTGGTGGGAAACTCTTGCACATTCCACGTCATTACTTCCAATCCGTTCCAATTGTTTTCGTATGGGATTGACCAGAGATCCTGTGGAGGATTTATTTGAACCGTATCTGCTGGCGGACAATCCTGTCCCATTAATAAAAGATGAAATAACAAAATAAGAATTATAGATTTGTGCATTAGATTGAAATCTTTCACAGAATAAATGCTCTCTCTACCTGGTTTAATAATTCAATAAAATACTGTTGATGTTTACTCACAGAATCCACCATAAAAAATAGTACTGTTTCTTAACTTTCAAAGTGAGCTGAAATATCTCCGGTTTGAATCTTCCTATGATTAAATAATTTAGGGTTTCTGTAATCTTTTAGATCGGCTAAATCTTCTTCCTCGATGAATTTTAAATGATCTAGTAAAGCCAAGGTTGCAACTGGGTTAGCCCGCTGATTTCCATCTAATACTTTTAGCGAAAGACCAAATGTTTCACCATTTTTGTTTCGAATAGCAACTCCACGGACAGCTTCTCCACCGACTTTTGTAATTGCCTTTCCTTTCATAACTTTAATAAAATCTGTATCAAAGCGATTACGGCCTGCCACGAGATACGGATGGTGCGCCATAGCCTGATATACTTCTTCCAGTTCCGGATACTGTCCACTTGCGAGCTTTTGAAATAATAATGCAATACTGTGCAAGGACATAAAGGGTGTTGGCGCACTGCATCCATCAATTGCTGTTACAAACTCATTTTGACCAGAATAAATTCGCAAAAGATCAAAAATAGTTTTTTGAACAGGATGATCACGATTGGTGTATCCTTCAGGTTTCACCCCAAGGTGTTTAGCCAATGCCAGCATGCCTGCATGTTTTCCACTACAATTATTATCGAAAGGTGAATAATCTTTTTTCTTGTGAAGAAGTGCTATCTTGGATTCTTTATCATAAGGTGCATGAATTCCGCATTCGTAATGGTCTTTTGAAAAACCCAGCTTATTCAGCATAGATTTAGCCGTTTTTACATGAATTTCTTCCCCGTTGTGGGAAGCACACATGAGAGCTAATTCCTCATCATTAAACCCTGCAGATTTCACAGCACCTGCATGTACACTCGCCGCTGCCTGGAATGGTTTGAAGGATGACCTGATGCAAGTTTGATATTCTGGATCTCCAGTTGAAAAAATAATTTCTCCAACTTCATTTACAGCAACAGCATAAACTGAATGCTGGCTTTCTACATGGTTACCGCGGGTTACTTTACAATAAATTGGCATATGGTTTTTATCTCATTAAAACCAGGTTACATATTATTTGTACCGACTGGAAACAAATTTGAATTGAAAACCAGCCTTTTTTAACTCAGGGATTCTTTTTTGGAGGACTTGAAGAGTCATTGGTCTGGCATGACCAACACCAATTGCTGATCCTTTATGTTGAGCAGTTGAAATAAGTTGATCCAGTTGTTTGTTTATCAGGTACTGATCAGCTTCATTATCTAGGAATACGTCCCGGTTCGCGGTGTGTACCCCAAGACTCATCATCATTGATTCCGCTATGGATTCTGGTGTTGTCCGGCTGTCAATAAAATACTTTTCATACTTCTTCAAGACAGACCCAACCACATTCATAACTCGTTTATTTTCCGTGGCTTTTGATCCCTGATGGTTATTCATCCCGACTGCCTGTGGCAAGTGGGTAATAACGTTCTCCATCCTGCTCTCAATTTCACTGCTTGTCATATCTGTATTCAGAACAAAAACTTCCTCCCCGCTGGATGACACATGAGATTCCATAGGCATATGGACGATAACTTCATATCCTCTTTCAAAGGCTTTTTTTGCAAACGATCTGCTATACTTGTGTCCCGGAATAACTGCAAATGTTAAATTTGCTCCAAGTGATAAGAAACCGTCAGAAACTTCATCATTTCTATACCCAAAATCATCAATAATGATATTTAATTCTCCAGCAATAGATTTTTCCTCTAAAATCTCTTCCACATCTTCAGAAGAAAATTCCTTTTTCATTTCCTGTAATTCCCTGTGCAAAAGTAACAGGCGAACTGCCAGAATAAGGAGGACTGCAGTTAATGCAATAATGACATAAATCTGAATAGAATTTTGTTTTGACGGCATTAATTATGGGAGCGTAACTGAAATATCCAGCATCTGAGAAATTCCAAGATTCTGGGAGCCAACCTGCACACCGTATTGGAAACGGTAGATTCCCAACCTGAAACCAAAACCACCGGAAACCGTTGTGACTTCCTTGGAAAATTGAGATCCTGTCTGAATGACCAGTTGTTTCCAACTGAATTCGTTCCCTATACGAAAAATCATTCCTGAAACCAGAGAAGAGTTTTCTGCAGAAAGAAATATTTTGTTTCCCCAATCCTTTTGAAAATAACGATAGCAAACACCACCCAAAACACGTAAAGGCAGACTAGGAGATTTATTAGATAGCAGTGACATGGAACCCATATTCAAAAGTGATGCCCCAAAAGTGAAGTTTTTTCCAAATGTCCGAGCCAATCCAAAGTCTACAGAAAAGCCTTTGGAAGATTCATTATAGATTTGAAAGCTGACTGCCTGCATAGCAAGTCCATAACGGGTGTTGCCCAAAATTCGATTGTAAAATCCACCAAACGAAACACCGTAAGCTCCAAACTCTGCTAGTGGATGGTCAGTAGGCGTACTCGTTCGAAATTCCAGATCATTTAACCCGGCATAGCGGATTTGAAACCCACCAGTTCCATAGGTAAATCCTCTTGAAAAACGAATTGTTGATCCGGTCACACCCGCTAGCCAGGAACCGTGGGAAAAGAATAAATCAGGATTTGGTTTGTCTAAGATAAGCGAAGCTGGATTAGAAAAAGACCCTCCATCTAAAACAGGGTTAATGCCCACTGCAAGTTCTAGGGCCGTGCTTGGAATAGAAAGAAACTGTGTCCCAATTCCAAAAACGGAAGTGTTCAGGATAAATATAAAAACAGTTAACAGATGAAAAATTCTATTCATCGAATATAGATTTAATTAAACAATATTTCTAATCAACCAGTCAGAATTGAATCGAAACCGTAAATACATGGGCAAAATTGAGTGCAGGTTCCGTCACAAAAGCATAATCAATAGAAGAATCTTTTTTATTGAACAAAATATATTTCATCCCTACACCTAAAGAAACCCTTGAGTTACCATATCCCGCCCTGAAAAAATAGTTTTCTTTATACTGATATTCTCCGCCAAACCGAATAGGGACTCCTAAAATATCTTCATAATCCGTAATAACACCAAAATCTCCCACAAAATAAATTCTTTTAGAACGATAATTCGTGCCAATCCTATAAATAATTGGAAACTGCTCTTTATATATTCGACCCTGCTCTGCAAAAACTTCACTGGTCTGCCAAAGATAGTTAGAATTCAAATCCTGAATAACTAAACCAATGGATAAAAGAGGTGATGGACGAATAATTATTCCTAAATCAAATCCCATCCCTGATCCTACTAGACCGCTCTCATTCATGGGAAGTTGGAGTCGCAGAAGTTTAATATTAATCCCCACGGAAAGCCACGGTCGTAACTGCTGGCCAAAACTGATGAAGTAAGCATCCTCACTTGTTGATAAAAAACTGGTATGTTCTCCTTCTTCTGTCCTGCCGTCAATTTGATTCACTCCAGCTCTGATCCAGGCAAACCCAATCCCAGCTGTTGGAGGTAAATTCGTCTCAAAACTTGCAACATAAAAATTTCGATCCAGTTGTAAGCTATGATTTGTAACTGACGCCTGTCTGTTTGTTACAAATGAAATACCTGCCGGATTGTGATAAGCTGTAAAACCCTGGTCCAATTCCGCAGTAAATCCGCTTCCCATAGCAATTGACCGGGCAGTTGTTCCCATTCTTAAAAAACCACCAGAATAACTGGCATAATCACTGGAAAAAACCACATTCATAAACAGCATAAATCCTGCCAGATACGAAAGGTTCAGGAAACCAGGTCTCATCATTTCACCACAATCAATTTCAGCCAGTGATCTTCAGGACTGCGATTCTGTTTTTCTGCAAACTTAAGATTTATGAAATAAACACCATTATCCACCAACTTTCCATTTTGGTCCTTACCGTCCCATTTGAGAGATTCTGTACCTGAACGGCGATCGTATTTTTTATTAAAAACAATACCCAACGCAAAATTATAAATAGACATT
>ERZ651768.3226-NODE-3226-length-10994-cov-6.232298_pt1 | contig 10994 bp, 5 predicted proteins | sample MGYA00514754_ERZ651768 | MGnify/ENA metagenome assembly ERZ651768 | reverse complement strand
TCAATGGCGTATGTAATAGGCGGGGCAATAATGGAAGTGTACGTGTTAAACCCCCACAGTTTTTCCCCTGTCTCCTTGTCGTAGGCATAGACATACCCCATGCCTTCGCCTTGGAAGACTAGTCCCCCCGCGGTCGCGACGACACCTCCGTTCCACCAATGCTCGAGCTGATTCTGCCATTTCACTTCGCCGGTGAGCGGATCAAAAGCTGTCAAATATCCGTCCGCTGCGGGCGAGGTCATTCCTTCAATGATATCGGCCGTTTCAAAATCGGTACCCAAATTCATCTGTCCAGCACGCCACTTGTAGATGCCGGTTTTCTGAAAATTCGGATCGAGCTTGAAGTACCACGCAAAATCGTGCGTGCCCATGTAGACCACGTGGGTCTCGGGGTCAACACTCATTGCTTGCCAGTTGTGAGCACCCAATGGTCCCGGCATGATCCATTTGGCTTCCTTGTCCCAGTTGCCCGATTCCAGCTCGACCGGACGGCCAGTTTCCATATCCACGTGGGATGCCCAAGTAACTGTCGCGAATGGATGCGCACGCAACAATTCTCCGTTGGTCCGATCAATGACATAGAAAAAGCCATTCTTAGGGGCTTGCATGATCACTTTGCGCATAGCGCCGTCGACTTCGAGATCAACGAGCGCCATGTCTTGGACCGAAGTGAAATCCCAGTTATCTCCGGGGACCTGTTGGTAGTACCAATTCATGCTTCCGGTGTTGGCATCGACCGCCACGATAGAGGCGGCAAAGAGATTATCGCCGCCGCCCGGACTTCGAATAATCCGTGCCCAGGGCGCCGCGTTGCCCATACCGAGATAGACTTGACCCAGTTCGGCATCGTAAACAATTGAACTCCATACATTCCCGCCGCCGCCGTACTTCCACCATTCGCCGCCCTTCCAGGTCGTCGCGGCTAATTCCATTTCCGGATGTTCAAACGGCAAGGATGGATCGCCCGGGACGGACCAGAAGCGCCAAATTTGCTCACCGGTGTTGGCGTCGTACGCGGTGGTATAACCGCGGGTACCCCACTCGGCGCCGCCGTTGCCGATAAAGATCTTGCCGCCGCCAACGCGGGGCGCCCCGGTAATAAAGTAGGGAATACTGCGATCCGCAATGGTATCCACTTTCCAGATTTGCCTACCGCTGGCGGCATCCAGGGAGATGAGGTATCCATCGAGCGTCGCGACGACCACTCGACCAAGGTAAACGGCGATACCTCGGCTGAAAGGTGCCCAAATGGTTCCAATGCGGCCTCGATCAACTTTGGGATCAAAAACCCATTGGGTTTCTCCCGTGACGGCGTCAACCGCGTAAACGATGTTCCATGCCGTCGGATAAATGATCAAGCCGTCGACAACCAACGGCGTGGCTTCCTGGGCGTGAAATGTACCCAAATCTTTATGCCATGCGAGCCCGAGGTCCTGAACGTTGTCGCGATTGATCTGTGTTAGCGAGGAGAATCGTCGCTCGGTAAAATCCATGCCGTACGTCAACCAACTCCCCGGTTCGTTTTCAAGAGCCCCTTGGATACGCGCGTCGTCGACCATACCAACGATAGTCTCCGGCAACGCGGTAGGTTGTGGTTCATGGGCGACCGGGTCTGGCTGAGCGTCGTCCTGCAGTATAAAAAACGCGCCTATCGCCAAAACGATTACGGCGACAATTGCTATCAGTGCCTTCATGATTTCCCCCAACTCATGATTCCGTACTTCAAGATTCTGTCCGGAGGACAACGAATCTGTTTCGACCGAAACTAAACCTTAAGCTCGCGTCAGTCTACAGGCGGAACGGACCTAGTCGGGCGTTTGGCCGGCGCTAGTAGAGAAGTAGTTTTCGTTGTTGATTTTTCGTGATCGCGACAAACAAGTTAGGAGATGGAATTGTAGTTGGTAGGGTCCCGTGAAAAAGACGGGGCGTGCCGATAGTCGAGGAAAACTCCGGTGTTGAATTTTGGGTCGTCGGCGTAGCCCTTATCTTCCGCGATTGATTAGTATAAAGAGGACCTAATCGCCGGTGCTTTGTGAAACGTCGTAGAGACATCGTGGGCCGTATGGAATTGCCCTGGTTTAGGAGCTCTCGTTATGCCGATTAAATATCAAATACTGATTCTGGGAATCGTCGGGAATTTATTGATTGCGGGGATCATGTATTTCGGATCGGATTTTCGAGAGGACAGGCAATCGGAAGTTTCGTCTGAATCGCTTGCCGAACTCTATGAAACAGCTTGGTTTGTGAGTTCCGAGGCCAGTTATCTCGAACACATTTCGAGGTGGAATCCTGACACGTTTGTCGGAGATTTCGTCGACTTCTGGAATCCAGAGGTCAATTTGTTCCCGGATGAAGCAGATGAAAAAACGGGTGTTGCGCTAGCCCGAGTTCTGAGGCGTCGCTCTGGTCATTCTCGAACCGATGCGGGTATGTACATTAATCCACTCTTCGACGCGATTCTTTCAAATCGACTTGATGACGCGCAGTTTCTTTTTGAATATTTGTTCAAAGGCGATCTTGAATCGAAGAACCTTAGTTTTGTCATGGTTTATACGCCGCTGGGACAGCAAGTTTATTGCGGTTCAACGGGCGGTTATGGCGTTGATCCTTGTGGCCGCGACGCGGTACCCGCGTTTAAAAAAAATTGGACCCGCTTCATCAATTCAACCAATAAGCCAACGCGCGGAATTATTCGAATAGACGACCCAAGCGGTAGAACTCGCTTCACCTTAAACCAAAGTCTCCGCTTTTCGTTGAAAGACAATAACGGTGACATTATTGCTGCGGTAGTCGTTGGACGAAATCTCTTCGAAAACCTCGTGTTATTTGAGGACAAGTATTCGATTCGCGCGGGTGTCTATACGTCTGCCGAGTCGATTTCGCTGGAAGATTATGGGGTCGAACGTACAAATGATGAGCGCTTCGGTATCGACGATATCGGGTCCATGATGGCGCGAGCGACCGCGCTTAAAGCGAGTCGTGGGGATCGTTTTAGCGTGCCTGAAAAAGACCTTGGCGCCTCCATTACTGTGTTCCCGATAAGTAATCTGCGCGGTGCAGACAACACGAGTCTCGTCGTACTAAAGGATGAAATGGCGAGTTATCAGCAACTCTCGGAGTACGAACTTTATACATACGTCGTCATCGTTATTGCGTTCATTCTGATCTCTGTTTTGTTGCTCTCGGTCATGTCTAAAGCGTTCAGCGGCATTACTCGTGCCATATCAGTGCTCGAAGGGCTGACCAAAGGTGAGCTAGATGAAGCGCTGCCGGCACGAACTGGGTTGCTCGCGTCGGACCACGACGAAGTAGGTCAACTTGCCAACGCGCTGGAAAGTTATCGGTCGCAGCTCAGAGCACTTGAAGACTTAAGATCAGCCCAAGCGGAGCGTAGACGCCAACGAGACACGGTCATCATTGAAAAAATGTCCGTGCTTGCCGATCAGCTCGAGGGTGGGGCGAAAGAGCTGATGCTTTCGGATATTCGAAAAATGCAAGTGGGAACGGAATCGGATTCGGATCAAGACGGCGAAACTGCATCGATCGAAATGATGTCGTTAGCGTTTTCAAGGATGTCTGACGAGGTCAATTCGCTCATCCAAGCACGGACCGAGGAACTTGAGGTTGCGCGCAATGAAGCAGATGACGCGAATCTTGCCAAGTCACGATTCTTTGCCAACATGAGTCACGAATTGCGTACACCTCTAACCGCGATTATCGGTTATGGCGAGATGATTGCCGAAGATTGTGAGGATTTGGGATACGACGACCTGCTTCCGGACGTCAAGAAAATTACGACCTCGGGTAAATATTTACTGGAACTCATTAACTCCGTACTCGACCTACAGAAAATTGAAGCTGGCAAGATGGAGCTATACATGACCAGCTACAGCATTGAAGCAATGCTGGATGCATTAAGGGACATCAATACGCCGTTAGCAGAAAAGAATGCCAATCGGTTCTTGATCGAGTACGAAAACGGTTTAGGAACCATGTTCCAGGACGAGACGAAAGTCAGTCAGTGCCTGACCAATTTCTTGAGCAACGCCTTTAAATTCACGACCGAGGGAACTGTGACGCTTACGATTGAACCGTTTAACGAGAATGGCGTAGAGATGATCCGGTTCAATGTGCAGGACACTGGGGTAGGGATGACCCCCGAACAATTGGTCACCGTTTTTGAGGAATACCAGCAAGGTGAGCGGTCGACCACGGCCGAAACGGCGCAACGCGGAACTGGGCTCGGTCTAAGCTTGACCAAGTCGTATGCAGAGCTGATGGGTGGTCGAGTTGAAGCAGAAAGCGAAAAAGGCGTTGGTTCTACCTTCGCCTTTGTTATTCCGAGAGATTTCTCGAACGACGATGCTGCGGAAGCGAACGACCCGATTGTCCGGAATTTGGACGATCAATCGATTGTTGTCCTCATTGACGACGATCCAGCCATGCACGACGTTGTCAAACGTACGCTATCGAAATCGGGCGTCACTATGCTGGGAGCCACCAACGGAGAGCGAGGGCTGGAAATCGTTCGCGAGTCGAAACCCAAACTGATTCTCCTCGATGTCTACATGTCGGGGCGAGATGGATGGTCGATTTTGCGCGAAGTCAAATCGGATCCGGAATTGAAAGACATTCCGGTGGTGATGGTGACGCAGCTCTCCGAGGAGCGATTTGCGAAGTCACTCGGAGCTGACGGGTACTTCACCAAGCCCATCGACAGAAAGCGATTTGTGGAAGAGATCTCAAGAATCTTGGGTGCAGCATCGCCATCGGAACAAGTCCTCGTGATCGATGATGACGAAAATACGCGCACGCTTCTCTCGCGAATTCTCGCAGAAGAAGGCTGGCAATCGATCGTCGCCAATGATGGCATCGATGGTCTGGAGAAAATCCATGAACTAGGCGAAAAAGACCAGAAACCGAGTCTTATCGTGCTCGATATTGATATGCCTCGTATGGACGGGTTCGAATTTCTTGAAGTCTATTCACGGGATGTCCCAGCGGAACGTCGATCGCCAGTTCTGATTTTTTCTGGAAAAGATCTTTCGACCATGCAGCATGACCTCCTGGTTCAATACGAAAATGTCAAAGGCGTTCAAAGCAAAGAAGACGTTCCGGGATTGACCGCGCTGATTAAAGAGATTCAGCAAGAGACAGCGACATATAGCCGAAAAACGGGCTAGGTGATTTGACTAAAAGGACATGCGAAGCGGGTACTAGGTATGGCCCTTAGGTACGGATTTAAACGGCTTCGATATTTTTTCGTTGTCTTCTCGACAAACAACGGTTTTTTCCCGTACTTACTGCTCGTGGGGCTCATGGCTGTAGTTGTTGTCGTGGGGATGGGCGCATATTTTTTCGGATTAATGGCGCCGGAATCGATTCGTGCGGAGGGTATAGAAAATTCACTTGATGCTGGATTTATCGATACTTTCTGGTGGTCCTTTAAACACGTCCTCGACCCGGGTGCTTTCGCGAAAAATTACGGGGCACCGGTATCTGTGTTGGTCTTCGGGGTATTTACCACGATCGCGGGACTCGTCATCACGGGCGCCCTAATCGGATTCATTATCAATTTCATTCAAACCGGCATGGATGAATTGAAAAGAGGGTCCACGGTTATCCATGAGATCAACCACGTCTTGATTCTTGGATGGAACCGGAAGGTGGTATCGATCCTGCGCTTTTTTAGCGAATTGGGGAGTCGTCAACCCATTGTGATTTTGACTAACGCTGATATCGATGATGTGAATGAAGAAATTCGGCAAGAGAGGCGTTCGTTTCGAAATGTCAGGGTGATGCCACAACACGGATCGCCGACGGTAGCTGCTGAATTGAAGCGCGTAAATGTTGAAAACGCCGGTAGCGTCATACTCTTGGCGGAAGAACGGACCTCGGAACGTGATCAATCGCCTGATATCTCGACGATTAAATCGTTGATGCTCCTCGACAATATTGCATGGGAAGGCAAAAAACCCAACATCGTTGCGGAAATCGCTGAAAAGGATAACGCGCGCGTCGCCAACATTGCGGTCAGCGCACGAGCGCCGATTGTTTCGAGCACAGAGTTTGTCAGTAAAACGCTGGTTCAATGTGCCCGCCACACAGGTTATTCGAGCGTTTACTCCCAGCTATTTTCGTTCGATAAAAATGAAATCTTGATCCACCATGTTGAGGGCTTATCCGGCGAACTGTTCGGTAACGTCGCGCGTCGATTCAAAAATGCCATATTGCTCGGAGTGAGTTGGGTGCAGAACGGTGCGGACGGCGAGCGTCGTGTGGCGGTATTGAATCCAGAGCCCGACTACGACCTTGGCGAGGATGATGAATTGATCTTTCTCGCGGAGTCCCGGAAACAACTAAATACGCCGCTTGAAATGACGAACGACGAAGAATCTCGGGCGTCAATTGCCCACTTCGAAAATCCTAAGATGCAACGCGTATTGATTCTTGGATGGAACGAAAACATCGGCCAAATTGTTGAAGAAATCGACGGGCATGCCAACGAACCGGTGGATGTCGCGATTGCCAGTGCTCAAACCGTCGAGTTTTTTGATGAATATACGGATCGGCATATAGCAAGAGGGATTCGTAACGTTCAACTTACACATATACAAGAAGACACGGCGACCGAGTCAGCATTGCGCCGTCTCGGAGTTCAAAAGTACGACGTGATTATTCTTGTCGCCGATCACTCACAACCGGGATACGACCCCGATTCGCGGACCACGTTGACGTTGTTATTGTTGCGAGAATTGCGGGGGGAAACAAGCCAAGCGTTTCCTCGAGTTGTTGCAGAGTTTTACGACAAAGAAAGTCATGAACTGTGTCGTGAAACACCGCTGACGGATGCGGTGATGAGTCCAGAATTCGTCAGCATGCAGATCACTCATCTCGCGCGTGAACCGGTACTCGCATCGATTTATAACGAATTACTAAGTGCGGGCGGTATAGAAATCGGGCTTCGTCCAGTGGAGCGATATGTCCCGATACGAACGCGTTGTTCGTTCGCCCAATTGGTGCGTGCCACCCAGAACGCGAATGAAATTGTGCTCGGTGTACGCGTTGGCGGAATCCGCGGAGAGCCTTGGCTCAATCCCGGCAGTGCGTCGGAATTTGTCTTTGAGGAAGGCGATGTGGCGATCGTTCTTGCGCAAGAGGTTTACATTTAATATGGTCTTGAAGGCACGTGGGCGCGGTAGTTTCAGCAGTACGGAGGGGTGTATCAGCGGGCATGAATAAGATTTTAATTGTCGAAGATAATGAGATGAATCGCGACATGCTGTCGCGGCGTCTGACCCGGCGTGGTTACGAGATCGTCGTTGCGCGGGACGGGCAAGAGGGCTTGGACAAGATGCGTTCTGAAATGCCCGATTTGGTGCTGATGGACATGGGGTTACCCGTGCTTGATGGGTGGCAGGCGACCTCTCAGGCCAAGGCAAGCGACGATATCTCTGGCATTCCAGTTATCGCACTGACAGCACACGCATTGGAGCAAGATCGCGTTAAAGCGATGGAAGCTGGTGCAGATGATTACGATACGAAGCCCGTTAACTTGAGCCGGTTGATCGAGAAAATCGAGAATCATCTTCCGTCCTAGTGCTCTGGCTTGTGGCTGATCGAGCGATTCGTTGGGAGACGAATTCCGTGACAAAATAATGCCTAGGTCAAGGTGACTGGGCGAGGAGGATGACCCCATGATCGAGCTGAAGGTTAACGGAACAACATACCCCCTTGATGTCGATCCCGAGACGCCACTCTTGTGGGTGATACGCGATTACTTGAATTTGACCGGGACGAAATTCGGATGCGGAATCGCGCAGTGTGGTGCCTGTACCGTTCATGTGAATGGGTACGCACAACGATCCTGTCAGACCAAGTTACGTGAAGTTGGTGGTAAGGAAATAACGACCATTGAGGGCCTGTCACCTGATTCCAGTCATCCCGTCCAACAAGCTTGGATCGAACACGATGTGCCTCAGTGTGGGTACTGCCAATCCGGGCAACTGATGGCTGCCGCGGCGCTACTCTCGGATAACCCCGATCCCGACGATGAACAGATTGACGCGGCGATCGACAACATTTGTCGGTGCGGCACGTATCAACGGATCAGGCGCGCGATTCATCGAGCGGCCGAACTTGCACGGGAGGCTTGAGATGAATCGCCGGAATTTCATCCGTGTGGCAACCTCATCGGCCGGCGGTCTCATGCTCGCGTTCCACTTGCCGGGGTGTTCGAAAACAAAGCTACCAGGGAATACTGGTCTTCCCACCGAAATCAACGCGTGGTTGGTGATTGATCCTGACAATAGTGTGACTGTGCGTGTCGCGAAGTCAGAGATGGGAGAGGGTATTTTTACGAGCCTTCCGATGATCGTTGCGGAGGAGCTGGGCGTTGAATGGGATCAAGTGAAGACCGAATACGCGGACGCCAATCGAAACCTCAAAGAGGATTCGGTGTATGGGAGCATGAGCACTGGGGGTAGTCGGTCCGTCCGGATGGGCCGTCCTGCGCTTCAACTAGCCGGTGCCACCGCACGTGAGCAACTAATTAAAGCAGCGGCTACGCGCTGGGAAACTGACCCGAAATATTGTGTCGCTTCCGGCGGGAAAGTCTCTTGGAATGGCAAAAGTTTTGATTACGGTGAGCTCGCAGCCGATGCGGCGCTGATCGATGTAGGAGACGTTACGATCAAGGAGCCGGCCGCCTATGAATTAATTGGCCGACCGACGTTGCGAGTGGAAGTGCCGCTGAAGGTGAACGGATCCGCTATCTATGGGATGGACGTTCGTTTGGATGGGATGGTGTATGCGGCGATCAAGCATTGCCCCGTGATTGGTGGGACCGTGGAAAGTTACAACGATGGTTCTATCCAAGACCATCCTGGATTCATTCAAGTCATAAATCTCGAGACGGCGGTGGCCGTGGTTGCCGACCACTATTGGCAAGCCCAAACGGCAGTTGATGCGCTCGAGGTGAATTGGAACAAGGGCTCGGGTGCCGGCACGTCGACCAAGAAGTGGGAGGCTGAATTTCTCGCGGCGCTAGACGAAGAGGGTGTAGACGCGTCAGAAACTCAAGCTTCTTTAGACGAAATAAAAACTGAACTTGAAGCTTCGGATTCAAACCTTACGGCAGACTATTTTGCACCCTATCTCGCGCATACGTGTATGGAGCCGCTTAACTGTACGGTGCATGTACAAGATGATCGGGTCGATATTTGGACGGGTACCCAAAACCCTGAGGGGGCGACGACAATCGGTGCGGAGACCTCCGGAATTTCAACCGACAACGTTTACACCCATAACTGCTTTCTCGGAGGCGGTTTTGGGCGTCGTTCGAATACGGATTATGTCGGCGATGCGGTGCGCATTGGCATGCAAGTCAAGCGTCCTGTCCAGCTCATTTGGTCTCGAAAGGAGGACGTCCGGCAAGGACGTTTTAGGCCAATGTCGGCCATACGATTTACGGCGGGGTTCGACGACAACAAGAAATCCGTGGTTCTCGCGAACCATTCAGTAACGCACTCGATTCTATCGGGCATTAATCGGTGGATAACTCTTTCGGGAATCGATCCGACGTCGGTCGAGGGATTGGCGGAGATTCCATATGAGATCCGCAGAAAAAGGGCGACGCATACCATCAAGAACACGCATCTAACGACCTGGTTTTGGCGCTCGGTGGGTAATTCGCAAAACGCCTTTGCCATGGAGAGTTTTATCGATGAGATGGCCGTACATGCCGGCGTTGATCCTTTCGCCTTTCGACTAGCCATGCTTGAGGAAGAGCCAGATTTGACCCGAGTCCTAGAAGTCCTCAAAGAAAAGTCTGGTTGGGGGAAAAGCATGGCTTCGGGTACGGCGCAAGGGTTGGCCATTCATGAATCTTTCGGTTCCATTGTTGGTCAGGTTGCAGATGTTCACGTCACGCGAACCGGTAAGGTCAACGTGGAGCGGGTCGTCTCGGTGGTCGATTGTGGCCACCTCGTTAATCCCTTGACCGCTGGGGAACAAGTCGAGAGTGGCATCATGTACGGTTTGACGGCGGCGTTATTTGGCGAAATCCGTGTTCGTGATGGAGCCGTCGTTGAGAGCAATTTTCACAACTACGAGATTGCTCGCATGATTGACGCACCCCAGATGGAGACGCACTTTTCTCTTGCTGGTGGGGACAAGTGGGGTGGCATGGGAGAGCCTGGGTTGCCACCCCTAGCGCCCGCGGTCTGCAACGCCATTTTCCGGGTAACGGGCAAGCGGGTACGTTCCCTCCCGCTTTCTCGCCACGACCTGTCGTGGGCTTGAACATATACTGACGGAGAGCTCCGTCCGATCGCGGGCCGATAAAAGCCTCCCTGCTCGTGTCATATTTCCTCGCCTATCCGGTGACCATTTTCGTGAAACAGGATCGTATTTTGGGTTTGCAGGGTTGTGCCATTGGGTTAAGGGGACGATCCTTGCGTTTCCGGCTTTAGTGCGCCTGGTTGCAACGTGGATAAAGGGTTCAAGGCCATATTCAATCTCGACGTGCCGAGGTACGAAGTTTGGGAGAATTGCCGGTTCGATGTGGAAGGCGAAATCTGCCGAATCCCAGGTTTTCCTTCATCTGACACGGACTTACCGGGCTGTCGAGCACGCGTCCTTGAATACGAGCCGGAACGCTGTTGGTTGCGGTGCCGCAAGGACGATTGGCCGTGTATGGAAACCGAGATCACAATCCACGTGGAACCTGCTAACGCGTCGGGATGGCCGACTAGAGTGCACATTGAGCAGGGTGGTTTTGATCCCTCGCTCTACCGGTTGAAGGAAATATTTGAAACGCATTGGCTGCAGATTGTTGCCAATTTCCGACTCTATCTTGAACGCCGTGTGCACGCGCCAGATACCCGTTGGGGGCCGAGTCTTGGGGCGACAGTTCAACAAACACCCATAGGTCTTGAGATCTTAAACATCGACGAAGGTGGTTTTGCCGCGCGTTGTGGACTATCGCAGGATGA
>ERZ651768.3225-NODE-3225-length-10996-cov-10.986354_pt1 | contig 10996 bp, 14 predicted proteins | sample MGYA00514754_ERZ651768 | MGnify/ENA metagenome assembly ERZ651768 | reverse complement strand
GGCCACACACGCCGATATAAAAGAGCGCCAAAGCACCGATTATTGTGAGTAGAGTCATCCTGAGCATTCGGCTCCGTTACCTGTCGTATGTACGTTCGATCAAAACTGATTCGAACTTCCCGGACTACTCAACGAGCCTCGACAACAACGCGTGCAGTTTCGGGCATGCGCTGATTTCTTTACGCAGGTTCGGAATTGAAGACTCGTCAAGAATGAGCGGCGATCGCTGAAAAGTCCCTCGGTGTGAGTAATAACAAAACCGGATAGCAACGTTTCCAGTCGCCGGTCCCTCGGTAAAACTTAACAGTTGAATCGTTGATGTCTTGTACTCGTCGCTTGATTGCGCTTCTTCAGCAACGATACCGCTACCGAAATGCAGATTGAACGTCTTATGAGCCATTATCGTTCTCTCAGTCCTATGTGGTTATCGTCGCGTAAAGATCGCGACGTCCAAGAAACCTACGCCTCTCGGCGAGGCCCGTCATGGGTCTTGGGGTTGCTGTTTCCTATGAACGGGTGTTAGTTCTTCTAATACTCTACTTGGGAGTTAGAAATGATCCGCGGACATTGTGAGTGTAATCGCGTTTCGTATGAAGCTGATTGTGAAATTTCGAATTTTTCACATTGTCATTGCTCACAATGCAGGCGCCTACACGGTGCCGCCTACGCAACTTTCGCGGGCGTAGAAACTGATAAGTTTCGATATCTATCAGGTGAGGGATATATCACAACCTATGCGTCGTCTGATGATCATGAGCGTGTATTTTGTGGCAACTGCGGTTCAAATATTCTCTCCAATGTCGAGGGTGATCCAGAGGTTCCTTATCTGTCTATGGGGGCCGTTGAAGGAAACCCAAGTCTTCCTGAGGCGTACCACATTTTCGTAGGCTCAAAAGCGCCATGGCATGAAATAACTGACGGTTCTCTGCAATATGATGAGGCTCCGTCGGAATAGGTGAACAATAGAGAGATTCGACCATTGAGATGGCGATTTACCGTTCCCCTATGAAGGGAATTAATTAGGAGTCAATGATGGCATTACCGGTAACGCGTCGGGATTTCCTAAATGGGGTTGCAATTGGTGTAGGGGCCGGTTTGCTCTCGCCCACTGAATTGTTTGCCCTGGGCGCACCAGCGGAAATCGACCTGACTGACCCTTCCACTTATTACCCTCCGACCCTCACCGGTATGCGAGGTAGCCATGAGGGATCATATGAAGTGGCCCACGCCCTGGCTTGGCGAGGGGAAAAGCCCGCAAAGTATCGGACGCTTGATGAGCACTACGACCTGGTAGTGGTCGGTGCCGGTATGAGTGGGCTAGCGGCAGCCTGGTTCTACCGAAAAAAAATGGGAGCTAAAGCGCGCATTTTGGTGCTGGACAACCATGACGACTTTGGAGGGCATGCCAAACGTAATGAATTCAACTACGAGGGAAGAATGGTGCTGAGTCTGGGCGGTGCCCAGAATCTCGAAAACCCCGGCAATTACAGCAACGCTGCTGCCAGTTTGCTCGCCGACATAGGGATCGACCAGGATGCGCTTGACGCAATGGACGTCAACACCCCAGAAAATTTCACGTTGGGCGGGAAGTTACATGCTGATGTCGGTATGACCGTCCCGAGCTCTGACGGCCATGTGACGGTGGGTGGTCACTGGTTGAAGTTCATGCACGGCAGGGGTAACTATCGCCAAGCTGTTCGAGCATTACCCATACCGCTGGATGAGCAAGATAAATTGATCGCCTTTTTCGGTGGTGAGCACGACTATCTCGATGATTTGTCTCTGGGAGAAAAATACGATTATGTGAACTCTGTCAGCTACAACCATTTCCTCGTCGACCGCGTTGGGCTCGAGGAGGAAACGTTGCCGATATTGAATGCGCATCTGCGCATCTTAAGTGGTCCCTCGGGCTGGAATCACACGGTGTTTGAGGCGATCACAGAAGGAGCGCCGGGTTTGCGTGCCATGGGCTGGCTGGCAAACGTTGCCGAATCTTTGGCGGCGATGTTCGTCGATAGTTTGGCGGAAATACGTATGTTCCCGGACGGCAACGCGTCTATCGCGCGGCTATTAGTGCACAAACTGATCCCCGGCGTTGCGCCTGATATGAAGGGTTTTGAGGATGTCGCTGTGGAGCGGTTTGACTATGGCGCGCTGGATCAAGAAAACCAGGCAACCCGGCTCAGGCTCAACAGTACGGTGGTCGGTGTCAAGGAAGTCGAGAACAAATCCGTGCAAGTGGATTACGTTCAACATGGCAAGCCTCTGCGCGTTAGCTCCAGCCACTGTGTGCTCGCCTGCTACAGTGGACTGATACCGCACCTTTGTCCGGAAATGACCGAACAACAGAAAGAAGGACTGCGCTATGGCGTCAAAGTGCCTTTCGTCTATGCGAATGTACTACTTCAGAACGGCAGGGCCTTCTCTAAGCTGGGCGTTACCATATCGCAGTGCCCTTACGATCCGTTCCAGTGGGTGAGCGCTGCGCCAACAATGACCACAGGGGGCTACGAACCCCCCCGGGGACCGAGTGATCCAATGGCGGTATTCATGATGGCTTCCCCGACCCCAGCGACGAAGGAGCAGGGAACGGGTCGTGATTTGTTTCGTGTTGGTCGTCACAAAATCTACGCGACACCGTTCGAGCAATATGAGAAAGAGATCCGTGATCAGTTGCAGGCGATGTTAGGGAAGCATGGGTTCGATCATCAGACAGACATACGTGCCATCACCGTCAACAGGATTCCACATGGCTACGCCTACCCCTATCTTGGTCTTGATGACCCGGATTGGGAGGAAGGAGAGGCACCTCACGAGATTGGGCGTGCAAAATTCGGGCACATCTCCGTCGCCAACTCGGATTCCGAGGCGCGTGCGTATATGGATGCGGCGTTCGATGCCGCGTGGCGAGCGGTCGAGGAGCAAACCAGTCAACAAATTGGAAGCAGCCGATGAACGCAGTCCTAATAGAAGAAACAGAAGACAACTTCTCTGAAGAAACCATCCCGGCACCGGAGGTCGTAGCGGCTGGAGACCCGAGATCCAAGACCTGGATAGTTGCTAGTTTTGCGGCGGGAGGTTCCCTCTCAACAGGGGTCTGAGCAGCTGAATCCACTGAACCACCTCGGCTAAAGCGTCGGGGTGGCGGACGATGGAAAAATGAGTCTGGTTCGGCAAAAGGACGGCATTGGCTTGGCTGTATTTTTTGAGTAGCGGAGGGTACTCGTCGGCGAGAAAGGCTTCGTCGTCCAGTCCTACTAACAGAAGAGAAGAATTGGGAAGTGCTACTAAATCTGAGCTTAATTCAGGATGAGGAGCAAACCCGATCATAAGGCGGTACGAGTAGGTAAGCGTTTCTGTGCCATCACGCGCGGACGCGGGCATGTTAAAGGCGAGCGTCTTCAAGCCATTGAGACTACGGATTCCAACAGCATTCAGCATAGAGAGGCCGATGATGCGTGGATAGGCAGGTCGCGCCCATCCTCCAGAACCCTTGCGCGTCGTAGGCGCCGCTTGGCCCAAGAACGGAGCCATCAGCAGATAGCTATCGACCTGATGCCCATCCTTCGATCCAGCGAACCGTAGCGCTAGGCCGCCTCCCGAAGAATGCCCACCGACTAGGACGCGGGCACGCGGAGCATCCCGACGGAGTATCCCAATCAAGTCACTGAGGTCATCGGTTAATTGATCGATATAGTCAATGTCTCCTCGCTCCAACCCCGAGAGGTAATGTCCGCGAAGGTTGGGCACCAGTACGTCCGCGAGACCGCCATCGGCAAGAGCAGCAGCCATGGCATGTAAGTAGCGTCCGTGATAACCGGAACCGTGTAGCAAGATGAGCTTGATTGACGCGACAGACGGAAAGTGAAAGGCGGTTAGTTTTTGTCCATCGCGCGCGTGCCACTGCAACAGCTGGCCCGACGTCCGCGGGGGAGGGTTGCTATTGGACTTATCGAAAGTGGACGAAACTGGCTGCCTTGTAAGCTCGCTAAACGACAGAGTCTGTCCGGTAGCGTCTCGCCGTTCTTCTGGGGCAAAAGACAAGAGAACAAGTAGTGTACCGAGACTGGCGACAAGGCATCCAAGAAAGACGATTAGCACTTTTGACATAGAACTATTTCTTCATCGATCCCGAGAAGTGGATGACGATTTCCTTACACTAGACAACGCCAGCGAGGCTTCGATTTAGCGCGTAGAAAATGCACGAACTTTCGAGCATACGACTCTACCGAATCCAACGTCTTCCCAATAGGTAAGGTCGCCACCGTCAGCGAGGGCCCGAGGGTATTGCCTGACCACCGCACACGTTGTAGCTTTCGCGTTTATTCGTAACGTCCGAGATGGAGATTGCATCAATGGCAGACAATGACAGTACCCCGTTACATCTACGCGGCAACGGGCGGCCGGTGACGGAGGAGCAAACGGTCTCCGAGTTGAAGGTTACCGGCTCAATTCCCGTCGAACTCGACGGTCGTTACGTTCGCACCGGCGCCAACCCTTTCAGTGGTACGAGCGCGCATCCGTTCTTCGGTGATGGCATGCTCCACGGGATGCGTCTGCGTGAAGGTAAGGCACAGTGGTACCGTAATTGCTACGTGCAGACCCCCTTCATCACGGATCCGTCGCTCGATATTCTCGATCCCTCCGTGCTCGCCGATATGAAAGCATCGAAAGCGAATACTCACGTGATTGGTCATGCTGGCAAGATTCTCGCCCTTGAGGAAGGCCATTTCCCGTATGTAGTTGATGGCGACCTGAGCACAGTGGGCCCGACCGATTTTGACGGAGCCCTCAAAGGCTCGTTCACAGCGCATCCGAAAATTTGTCCCCTCACCGGTGAGTTACTCGCCTTTGGCTACTCGGCGTTTGAACCCTACCTGCGCTATCTGCGCGTATCTGCCGAAGGCAAACTCGTGCAAACCGAGGAAATTACGGTTGGTGGACCGACGATGATGCACGACTTCAACATCACGCAGAATTACGTCGTCTTCATGGATCTACCTGCAGTCTTCGACCTGCAATTGGCAATGAACGGTGAAATGCCGATTCGCTGGGACGACAACTATCCGGCACGTCTTGGAGTGATGCCGCGCAACGGCACGAATGCGGAGGTGGAGTGGTATGACATTAACCCCTGCTATGTCTTCCACCCAATGAATTCGTACGAAGATGGTGACACGATCGTGCTCGATGTCGCCCGTTTCAGCCACATGTGGCGAGACTCAGCGATGGATTTCCCATCTCCAGAACTCTGGCGGTGGACGATTGACACCAGCGGCGGCAAGGTTCGCGAAGAGCAGATCGACGATCGGTCGGCTGAGTTTCCGCGAGTCGCCGACAGCGTGATCGGCAGGAAACATCGCTACGGATACATGATGAGCATGTCCGAAGTCGGCAACCCTGACGACCCAATGAGTACATCGGGCGCCATCCTGAAATATGACCGGCAAACGGACTCGCGCACGCAGATCGACTTGGGTAAGGGTTGTACTGGCGGAGAACCTGTCTTCGTACCTTGTGAAAATCCCAGCAACGAAGATGAGGGCTATCTAATGACATACGTACACGACGCGCTGTCGGACACTAGCCGTTTTGTGATCATGGATGCCACAACGATGGACAATGTGCCTGTGGCGTCAATCGATCTGCCGCGCGTCCCCAGCGGGTTCCACGGCAGCTGGATTCCGGCGTCGGTCGCGAACTGACGTCGAACGAACGCCGATGCGGTGATCTACTCCGGCCTTATTCTTAACAGATCGGTTCTAACTGATCGGATTTGTTAGTTAGTCGGTTGTATATCTTGATTTCGAGATTGATGCGCGCCCGCACAATTTTCTCGACCGGCGAACCTTTGAGTTTGTCGTAAATCCGTAGCAGGAAGTTGATGCGCCAGAGGCTTAGTTTCAGTAATGCTTGCATCAGTAGATAACTCTTGGTCTAGGGGGTCTAATTCGGCGCCTCTCGTCTAAACCTGTCATACCTCGTTGCTCGGCTCTTGGAGTCTTGTACCAATGGAGAAGCGGCCGCAAAGAAGACGAGAAGTAACATATCTTCGTCGATCTCAAAAAAGGAATGACTTTCCGTAGCCCCTACGAACACAATGCTACCTGGGCCAACGGATTTTCTTTCGCCTCCAATTTCCATCATCGCGTGGCCTTCAAGGACATAGTAAACCTCGTCGTCATCGTGCGGTGATTGCATGTCATTAGAACCTTTACCGAGCCGATATAAACCGCAGCTAAGTGATGGAAGACGCATGAACTCTAAATACTCCACGGGTTCCCCCGTGAGTCGTTCCTTTATTTCATCCAGGCTGCACAACTTCCACGGATCTTCTGTCATGAGTTTGCTTCCTGTTCGAAGACGTATTCTCTCATGGAATCCGGAGAAACGATCTCTAAGCTATGACGGTTGGCGCGAATCAAACCAGTCTTGGAAAGTCTTAAGAGAGCTCGTGATAATGACTCGGGCGTCATGCCAAGATAGTTGGCTAGCTCAGATCTTTTCATCGGCGTTGGAATTCTTGCGGCATCGAGTCCAATCTGACGGAGTTTTTCCTCAATCTCAATGATCCATCTTGTCAATCTAACGTCCGCTCTCGGGGGTTTTAGGCTCAAACGCTGAGAAGTCAACCCGGCATAGTTCTTTTCGAGTACGTCGAGTAGCCCTGCGGCGTTCTGTGAGTCTCTAATATAGGTCACCGAAACTGAACAAGTATTTGTTTGTCCCAGACTTATGGCAGATTCCAATCTTTTTGCGTTTAGTGACCCCCAACCTAACCACTCTCCGGGATAGAAAAATCCTGTGATGTCTTCGTCGCCCCTTCGTCCCGAAATAAAAGTCTTGATTACGCCCGTACGCACATAAAAATACGCTTCGACCTTATCGCCGGCTCGATAAAGGTAGTCCCCTGACGCCAGCCTTCTGGTCGCGTTGAGTGCATCGGATGGCGGTGCGGAATTTCCTCCGACAACGGCAGCGAGACAACTATGTCTCATGAAACATTGAGCGCACAGGTCTTTGAAAGCTAAGGACAGAACCTTGCTTCGGCCATCGTTATATACCGTTTTGTGCATTATCTTTTCTTTGAACAAAGTGGCCTAGCGTGAGCGCACGAATGTTGTATCGGTTGATCCGGTTAGGTTGCCTAGTTCGTATCTAAGCGCGTCTGTTGCTTGGTCTCTACCCGCCAATTTCCCATACGCTTCGATCGTTGCGACCAAAAGAGCCAATAGCGCCTCGCTTTTTTCTATTTCGGCATCATCAGCTCTCTCACACAAAAGCTCTATCTCTTCGCGTGCTAGGGAGTATTTCGTACTATCGGCAGTCATAACTGCTCTCCCTTACCGCCCAAGAAACGGTCTGTTGTGGCACTTTATTAATGACTTGCCATGTCCGGCAGAAGAATCGGTTTGTTGCAGATGCATTCATGGAGCGTACGACGTCAGAATTTTGGCGCTTTGATTAAAGTCAAATAAAGTAAAAAAACAGGATGGATCACGAGCTTGGTTCGTGTTCGCTAAATAAGTTCCTTTCCTTTGTCTAATCCGAGTACCGTTACGGGGCCGAGGTCCTGGATGAGCCTTGACAAAGTTATTCCTTCTAGAGGGGTTTCCCTAGGCTTAAAGGTGGCAGCCACCACAGGAATATCAAAGATCCTATCCAACTCCTGCTGAAACCTAGCTGTAGTAAATAGGGGGACATCCTCAGTAGGTAACGGTCCTATTTCTTCGGTGTAATCAATCATATTGACGTAGGCGGTTAATGGGGCTGACAGATCTCCACCGTTCGTACAGTGCTTAGGAAAATTCAGGAATACGTTGTCCTCATAAATCGGGTGATCTACACCAATAATTGAGTAACATTCCGTGCAATATATTCGCGTAGACATGCCGAGGATATCGGGGTCTTCGTCGCGTAATTGATACGCCTTCATGCACTCTTTTCCCCGAACTTCGATTATGTCCGAAGACATGTAGTAGAGCTCTGGCAGAGAATCGGGTTTGACTCCACCAAGCGAATGGCCGTATTGGAGGGCTTGACGGCAATCCTCACAACCGCATTGAAATTTAAGTTTTGCTTTTCCATCAGCTAACGTAATCGAGCATTTGCCGCATGTGCATTCGATAACCGCTGTTGTCACTACTGCCTCCTACAACTGAACATTAATTGTTACGCGCCAGTCACCGAGGTGATCTTACGTACGTAAAGTCACTCAACGGGGAAGAACTAAGTCAGATTACCATCCTTCGACCAATGCGATGGTCTAGGCGAAGCTGAGCCGATCACCGACATGTAAGAAACCCTCGCGACCTACAGTCATGTAATTGCCAAACAACAGTCCGGAGCCAAACTTCGTTTCGGCTGAGCGACGCCGGTATTCTCCGAGCACTTGAAGGATGTTGTTCTTCGGTCGATTGCCAGTTTTCTGATCTGTCGTGATGATTACGCAACGTTCTGCAGCGGACACCTGTAAAAGCTCAACGTTTTCATTACCCAAAGTATCCATTTCATCTTCTTCGTATGCGTCAATACCATCGACGATGACGTTCATCCGAAATCGGTCCATCGGGACCGGACTTTCAAGACGTGAGTTCAAGTCGTCGAGGGAGGCACGATTAGCAAGCGATACTTCGGATGCTGCAAAAAACTTCTGTTTGGCTGAATCGTGCACACGCTTTAACAGAGGATGCGGGAAAACGATCTTCCAGGGCTGGTCGGGTGTAACGAGGCGTACGTTCTTCTCCAAAAGAATAGAGAGCCACTCGGCAACTTCGTCACCCTGGTCAATGGTCTCGAACTTGTCCAAGACCCATTTCGAAGCCAGACGGTCTCCCTCGAATCGGACGGAGTGTTGATAGGCCCCATGGGTAGCATGGCTTAGCTCAAGAACCCCAGTTTCGGCGGAAAATCTCGCCGCGATAGACGCGATCTTCGGCGTTTCCTTCTGGCTTACCAAAGCCCCGCCTTCCTCCCACAGAGAAAAGATTCGATCACCCACGATGCCCCTTTTGGTGATCTGTAGAGAATCCACCGCGACTCCCTGGCAACCCTTAACGGGGTACGACCACAGTTCTTTTACAACGACCTCTCTCATAACTTTTCCTGTGTTGTCGACCGTAGCCAATCGTTCGTTCTGCATAGTAGATGACCCTGGAGCCTTCGGAACACTTTCGTCTCTATGGCTACCTTATTCACGTGCTCGAATCTACGCCTCTCGCCGAGACTCGTCACGCGTACATCGGGTTGCCATCGAATAGCCGATGTGGTGCTCTAGTTGGTCCTTTGTGTACACATGACATACGTGGACAGATATGACGGAAGTGATTACAGGCCCATTGTGGGCCGCTAGAAACTGGTCTGCAGATGCAGGTGAAGGCAGCATCCATGACGATGACACCGCGGCTGATCTCGGCTTTCGCGGTGGTACCGTTGCCGGTGATGTCCATATGAACCAGTTTCCACCAGTGTTGCTGAGAATTTTCGGCAACGAGTGGTTCGAGCGTGGCAATCTGTCTTTGAGTTTTAAAAACGCGACGGTTGATCTGGAAAAAGTTCAGGTATTTGCGGAGGCGAGGGCAATCGGCAGTACCTCAGTTCGGGTCTGGATGGAACGAGAGGACGGTTTGCTGGTGGCGACAGGGACTGCAGCCGTGGGTAATCATTCTGAATCGGAGCTTCGCAAGAAGGATCTTCGTCCGTGTGATCCAAGTGAATTGCGTATCCTGAATCAGTTGCAGCCGGGGATGTCACTCGGTGAATACAATGTGCACACCTCACCCGAAAAGCAGTTCCATCGTTATGACACCAAGGTAATCAGTGACCCGCTCACATGGTTTCGGGAGGATTCACCGTGGGGTGATCCCCTCGCCGCACCCTGCACAGTTATGGAATATCTATGGGCCTATCCTATGCAGGGTCTAGCTCCATATGTCGGTGAATCTGTTGGGCTTTTTGGAGCGATCGAGATTGGCTTTGAACATGGTCCGTTCCTCATGAACAGAGACTATCGTCTGATCAGCCGAGTCGTCAGCGTTGGTCAGAGTCCTCAAACAGAATATGTCTGGTACGAAACAGATGCCTACGACCAGCAAGAGAAAAGGGTGGCGAGATTGTTCATGCAGTCGCGCGCGATGAAAGCATCCTCACCCGAATACAGTGAGTAACCACCCGGGAAGTCATACCAATCTAACTAGGCACCTCGGGTACAAAACGTTCCCATTGCGTAATCCCCGTATTTCTCACCGCTACCTACGCCTCTCGTCGAGACCTGTCATGCCTCGCCGGCCATGGTTATTCGCTGCATCGTAATCGAGTGCCCAACCGGCAAATTGGTTGGGTTGTTTCTTTTGCATTATGATTCGGCTATCGCAACGTCAACGCGTTTGGCATGAGAAAGACAGCCCGTCAAAGACTAGCAGTCCGCAACGACCTACCAAAAATCAAGCCTGCCCCTGCGGTATGGGGTGGCGGAGACATGGTGATTCCTCATCCGAGTGAGGTCGACGCCGTGGTACGAAAGATCCCGAAAGGCAAACTTGTTACGCTCGACGAACTGCGTGATTTCTTAGCACGAAAACACGGGGCTGATATTTGCTGCCCTATGACGGCCGGTATTTTCGTCAATATTGTTGCCGCGGCAGCTGAAGAGGATATGGCTGAAGGGCAAACGCGAGTCGCCCCTTACTGGCGATGCCTTAAAAAGAATGGCGAGCTTAACCCGAAATTTCCGGGCGCGCCGGAGTCGCAAAGGACACGGTTAGAGATCGAAGGCCATGGAGTTGTGTCCAGAGGTAAACGTTTCTTTGTCGACGACTATGAAAAAAAACTAGCCAAATTTGAGCAAGGTGTAGCTCACTAGGGGGTATGGTCTCCTGCCGCGGGGGCGCGCTAGCGTCGGCGTCCGTTAATCGCTTAAGCCGGCGCGTTAGCTGGCAATCCAAGTAAAAGCCTACCGTAGAGCTCGCCACCTACGTCTAGATCGAACACAGTGTGG
>ERZ651768.3224-NODE-3224-length-10996-cov-27.552615_pt1 | contig 10996 bp, 7 predicted proteins | sample MGYA00514754_ERZ651768 | MGnify/ENA metagenome assembly ERZ651768 | reverse complement strand
AGTCCAGTGATAACTACTAGCTTGTTTCTCGGGAGAGTTGCTGTGATATTTTTTAGGTTGTGTGTACGAGCACCTTTGACAACAATATTTTTATTACTCATGAAACATCTTTGTCCACTTCTGATCAACGATTTTTTTTACCTTGTTCGACATCTCAATCTCATCAGGCCAATATTGCGTATAGCCATGCTCTCCGGTCTTACATGTCACATCTATTCCTAACCTATTACCAAAGAAATACATGTCTCTTTTAGGATCTATATTATTAAGAATTTTCCATAAAACCGTCGACGCCTCATTGACATTTTCATGGCTTTCTAAAACTATAAATACCGTTATTGCAGAGAATTTCTTATCGTGCATGAATTTTTCGATAACTTTGCATCCTTGCTGTGATGTTTTTTTGTCAAGCGTAGCAAATGCAACTTGATGCAGGCCTTTTTGTTCTAAAATTTTACAGGATGTGAACTCGGTAAAACTTTCAAGGACATTTTCTGATAAGGGTGAGGCTGTCTTGCTATTATTTTCTGGTTTTATTTTAGACTCATCCTCACCTTCTATTTTAGTTGTCGCATCAATTCCGAGCTTGGAACCATAAATAGCTTTGTCAGACGCATGGTTGAGTACGTCTAAAATACCTTCAGAAAAAAATAGATCGTGAGTGAAATCAATTTTATTTAATAAAGTTTCAATAACTTTCTTGGTATTTTGAATATCAACGTCCTGGTCGAAGACGATGATAGTTTTCACAAAACTCATTTGCCCCATTCCCCATAGGGCGCTCATTAGTCTTCTTGCTTGCATGGGAAATCGTTTGTCTATTGAAATAATAACAAGGTTATGAAAAACGCCTTCAGCAGGCATATTCATGTCGACAATTTCTGGAAGTTGAGTTCGCATAAGTGGTAAGAAAATTCTTTCAGTCGCTTTGCCCAAGTAAAAGTCTTCTTGTGGAGGTTTCCCAACGATAGTTGTTAGATAAATCGGGTTTTTTCTATGTGTAATAGCAGTGATGTTGAATACTGGGTAATCGCCATCTTGCGAGTAATATCCCGTATGGTCGCCAAAGGGACCCTCTAGGCGCATTTCCGATGGATCGATAAAACCTTCTAATACGATTTCAGCAGTTGCGGGAATTTCGAGATTAACAGTTTTGCACTTAACTAGTGGTACTGGCGATTTCCTTATAAATCCAGCAAAAAGAAATTCGTCGATACCATAAGGTAAGGGGGCACTTGCAGAATAGCAGACGGCAGGGTCTGCTCCTATGGCGACGGCGCATTCCATGACTTTGCCCTGTTTCTTAAATTCATGGAAAAAGTGAGCACCATCTTTATGAATATGCCAGTGCATTCCGGTAGTTTTCTTATCATAAACCTGCATCCGATAGAGGCCTACATTTCGCAGTTTTTGATCGATAGTTCGATTTACTACAATAGGAAAAGTAATGAACCTTCCAGCATCATTAGGCCAACATTGAAGGATGGGTATTTTATCAAGATCGACGTCATCCCCTGTAAGCACAACTTCTTGGCAACAGGCCTGTCTGCTGCTAACCATTTTTGGGGGAAAGGCAGCCGCCTCAAGGAGCATAGGCAGAAGTTTTACTTTTTCAAGGAGTGAAGAAGGAGGTTTGATTTTAAGGTATTTGTCAATATCATTGGGTATTTTTTCTATATCGTGAACACTCAATGCAATATTTATTCGTTTACTACTACCAAAAGCGTTTATGAGAACAGGTATATTTGAGCCTTCGACATTTTCAAAGAGTAAAGCTTTTCCTCCGTCTGATTGTTTAGAAACTCGGTCGGTTATTTCGGTTATTTCTAAAATAGGTGATACATGATCCTTGATACGGACTAGTTCATTTTCATTTTCTAGTCGATCAACAAACTCTCTGAGTGAATGATATGCCATAAATAATAGTTTAGATTAAAACCTTCATTATAATGGTTAATAGTACACAAGGTCTAAAATATTCGTGTTTTGCTAAAGAACGTATAAAAATAAAAGCGTTTTCTATGAAAATGAGAGGAGTTGTTTCTTTTAACAGCGGCAGGAAAGATTGAAATTAAACTTAGATAATCGACCTATAGTTACCCATCTCTACCATATTTATCTTCATATCGAGTGATGTCATCTTCGTCCAGTTTGTCTCCAAGTTGCACCTCAATAATAATGAGGGTGGTTTCATCCGTGTTAGTCAATCGATGCTTGGCACCTTTAGGAATTTCGACGAATTGATTAGCATTTAAAGTTTGCGATGTTTCTCCAATTTGTACCTGGGCAACTCCAGAAACAACAGTCCAATGTTCGCTTCTGTGGTCATGTGATTGCAAACTTAGGGATTCGCCAGGTAAAACTTCTATGCGCTTTACCAGATAGTTGGTTTCTTTATGAAGTATGGTGTAGCTCCCCCATGGGCGAGTTTCTGATGTTGTCGCCCTAACTTCGGGTCGTTTTTCTAACTTTATTTTTTCTACGATTTTTTTTATATCTTGCGCTCGTTCTTTTGCGCAGACAAGCAACGCATCGGGGGTATCAACCACTATAATATTTTTAAGTCCAAGCGCGGCAACTAGTCGATTTTCGGCCTGAATGATCGAATCACTATTTTCTACAGAAACCACGTTTCCATTTATGACGTTGCCATGGGAGTCATTTTTTGAGATTTCTGCAAGTGAGGTCCAGGTGCCAACATCATTCCATTCTATTTCTGCCGGAAGAACAGCTACGTTGGTTGATTTTTCCATGACACCATGATCAATCGATACTGATTCTAGTGAATGAAATATTTTTTTTCCAGATTCACTCAATTTTTGATAGGGATATTTTCCTTTGATTGGGGCCGTATTACTCGTGAGTTCTTCGAGTTGTTCGTGGAGTTTAGGCAAGTATAGGCTTATTTCATTGAGTAAAGTAGAGACCTTCCACACAAATATACCGCTATTCCAGTAGTAACTACCTTCTTTTAAATATTTTTCTGCTGTTAGCTTGTCGGGTTTTTCGATAAACCGATCAACCTTGAAAGAATTTTCTTCGATTGCTTTACCTTGCTTGATGTATCCATACCCCGTTTCGGGAGAAGTAGGTTTAATTCCAAGAGTAACAAGATGATTTTCATTAGCAATAGTTTCAGCTTGCTTCAATAACTTCAGAAATGGTTCGATTGTCGTAATCACGTGATCGGCGGGGAAAACTGCCATGATGGCATCTGGATTTCTTTGACTTAATATTTTTGCTGAATACCCTATTGCAGCTGCGGTGTTACGCGCGATTGGCTCCGTTAAAAGCTGCGATGGAGGGACTCCCATTTTTTTTAATTGGTAACAGGTTTCGAACGCGTGTTGTTCGTTAGTAATTACCCATATGTTTTCAGCAGAAATTATAGAGCTTATCCGGCCCACTGTATTCTGAATAAGTGTTTCCTGGCCGGATATATTTAGCAATTGTTTTGGAAGGTTTTCTCGGCTTTTTGGCCAGAAGCGGGTGCCGCTGCCGCCAGCTATTATAACTGCATGCATAATTCTTTATTTTCTAAGTGATAAGATTTAACAAAACTTTATAGGAATATTGAAAAAGCGGATAGATTGACTCTTGATAGATAATTGAATCCATTTATGTTAAGTTTAACGACTCTTCATAGCATTTTGAATTCAATGGTATTGCATATGAATTTAACCGTAAATTCTGCAACCATTTTATCCAATTAAGCGTCAAAGAACTAGAAAATAAGTCGGGTTTTTGGGAGGTTGGACTATTTTAGTCTAATCAAAAAAACCTTCTTGTATATTTGAGGGCATATGGAAAAAGCAATTTTTTATCCCTTTCTCATGTTTGTTTTTTCGATCACTATGATTGGGGGATGGATACCAACAATCAAGCTGTGGTCGCAAGAAACTTTTCGCCTTGTTATCAGCTTTTGTGCTGGTATTCTACTCGGTGCAGTTTTTTTTCATGTTTTGCCAGAGATTTCTACAGTTCTTGGCAGGCAATTGGGTTATTCGGTGATGTTTGGGTTTCTCCTTATATTTGTTCTGGAGAAATTTATTATGGTGCACCCTTGCGAAGAAGGCGAGTGCGATTACCATAAAATCGGGATTGCTGCATATATCGGAATAGGTTTCCATAGTATTCTCGATGGAATTGCCATCGGCGCAGGGACTATGATGAACTTGAGCTTCATTATCATTCTTGCCGTGACACTTCATAAATTTCCCGCTGCTCTGGCATTGAGCAGTCTATTGGTCAAAGGAAAAGAGTACACCAAAAAGAAGATTTTGTTATCAATGTTCATTTTTGCATTAGCGACTCCCGTCGGAGCGTTGGTCGCAGTTTTTATTTTTCAAGGTGTAGATGATTATGTAGTAGCCACGGCACTTGGAATTTCTGCAGGAACCTTTCTGTTTATTTCAATAGGTGATCTTTTACCCACAGTTTATGAAGAACATGAGAAAGGCTATAAAAATCTTGTTTCGTTGTGCTTGGGAACTTTAGTCATGATCATTTCTCATGCCCTTGTTTGACTTTTTACTCAAGAGACAAACACGTAATACCACTCCTTTTTTATAAAGAATGATTCTGGAAAAAATAAAACCTTATCTGCCGTATATGCGTAAGTATCGCCGTGAAATGACGATCGGCATTGTGGCTCTTTTGTTTGCAGACCTTGCCGGTTTATCGATTCCATGGTTATTGAAAATGGTTGTAGATGAACTTCCAAATAATCCTTCGGATTCAGATCTTTTGGGGTTTGGTGGGATGCTTTTCGCCGTAGCTACCGTGCAAGCGTTATCGCGTTTTGGTTGGAGGCAATATTTGTTTGGCCCCTCTCGCAAAGTCGAATTTGATATTTCCAACCATCTTTTTTCTCATTTTCTTTCTCTTGATAAATCATGGTTTCAAAAACAAAAAATAGGGGATCTTATGTCACGGGCAACTAATGATTTGCGTGCGGTCCGTGATTTTGTAGGTTTGGGTTTGCTTATCTTGGTTGACTGTGCAGTGATTATAGTTAGCTGTGTTGGTTTGATGCTTTGGATAAACCCATCATTAACTCTAGTTGTTCTTATTCCACTGCCGGCTCTTTCTTTCCTTTTCTTGAAATATCTTCCTGAAATTGGACGTCGTCATGAAATTGTGCAGCAACATTTGTCAAAAATAACATCGCATGTTCAGGAAAACCTTTCTGGAATTCGTGTCATTCACGCCTTTGTTCAGGAAGAAACTGAGAAGAAAAAATTTGATGAACTTAACCGAGAATATATTCATAAGAATTTGAGCGTGACTCGATTGTTTGGCATTTTTACCCCCTCACTCACATTGACCGTTGGCGTTGCCGCAATGATTTCTCTTTGGGTAGGCGGTGAAGCGGTAATAGCTAAAGAAATGTCACTAGGCTCTTTTGTGGCTTTCAATGGTTACTTGTTAATGTTGTCCTGGCCGATGATGGGTATAGGGTATGTAGTTAATCTTACTCAAAAAGGACAGGCTGCAATGGGTAGGATACAGGAAATATTTTTAGCTAGACCAGGTATTGTAGACGATGCGAAAACCGTCAATTCTATTGGTGAATTTAGAGGCGATATCGAGTTTCGTGATCTTTGCTTTTCGTATCCAGAGACAGACAAGCCAAGCTTAAAAAATATTCAACTAAAAATCCCTTCAGGACAAATTCTTGCTGTAGTTGGTGTGATAGGTTCCGGCAAAAGTACTCTTGCTCAATTGATTCCCCGATTGTATGAGGTAGATGAGGATACTTTGTTCATTGGTGGTCATTCAATTCGTAGAATTCCACTTTCGGTGCTTCGTAAAAATATTGGGTATGTTGATCAGGAGCCTTATTTGTTTTCAGCCACTCTTAGAGAAAATATTATTTTTGGAAGAGATGAGGCTTCAAATGATGTTGTTGATGATGTTGTTAAAAAATCGGGTTTATTAGCGGATTTAAACCGATTCCCTAATGGTCTGGAAACAATTATTGGCGAACGTGGAGTATCTTTATCTGGGGGGCAAATTCAACGGGTTGCTCTTGCACGTTCGTTACTTTTGCGCCCCAAAATTCTTGTGCTTGACGACGCATTTTCAAGCCTAGATGCGGAGACGGAAGATAACATCCTAAAAAATATACGGGAATTTACATCTGGAATTACTACAGTAATGGTGTCCCACCGTCTTACAGCAGTTCGTAAGGCAGATCGAATTATTTTAATTAACGATGGGCAAATAGTAGAAGATGGGACTCATGATGAATTACTTCATTTAGATGGAAAGTATGCGCAGACTTATAAAAACCAGGCGCTTGCTATGGAAATGGAGATAACTCTGCAATGAGCGAATTGCACCAAGAAAGTTTAAGAGATGGATCCCGTGACTGGGTTTTATTCAAAAGGTTAGTTGTTTATCTAAAACCCTACCAAACGTTAGTATTATTGGCAGTATTTTTTCTTTTTTGTGTTTCCATATTAAGTCTATCGGGGCCTTTTCTCACCAAAATTGCTATCGATGATTATATCGCTGTATCTGATCTAGAAGGATTAAATAAGATTGCATTAATTTATCTTGTTGTTTTAGGTGTGGCATTCGTTTGTCAGTTTATTCAGACATACTTGATGCAATACATTGGTCAAAAGGTGATGTATGACTTGAGAACAGAAACTTTTGCTCATATGCATCGAATGTCATTCAAATTTTTTGATAGAAATCCAATAGGAAAGCTTATTACGCGAGTAGTCAACGATGTTGAAGTGCTTAATGAAATGTTGACGTCGGGATTAATTCTCGTCTTTAGCGACTTGTTTATTCTAGTGGGTATTTTTTCAATGATGTTTTATTTGGAGTGGCGAATGGCGCTCGTGGTTTGCTTGGTTTTCCCCTTGTTATACCTAGCAACCTGGGCTTATCGGATTCGAGCACGAGATGCTTTGCGAAAAAACCGTGCCCACATAACCCGGTTGAATTCGTTTCTTGAAGAAAACCTTTCTGGAATGTCAACGGTTCACTTATTTAATAAAGAGAAGAGTCATGAGGACAAATTCAGAAATATAAATAAAGATAAAGTTGATGAGGACCTTCGGTCAGTTTATTACAACGCAATTTATCTTCCTTCGATTGATATTTTTAGTGCGCTTGGGATGGCTCTGGTAATCTGGTATGGAGGTGGAAAATTTGTTCAGGATCAGATTCAACTGGGCGTTTTAGTAGCATTTTTACAGTATCTTCAAAAGTTTTTTGAGCCAATCCGAGATCTGGCTGAAAAATTTAATATTATTCAGACTGCTATTGCGTCGGCGGAGCGAACTTTTGAATTACTCGATACACCAGAGGATATAGCTGATTCTCATTCCTCACAAACGGTAAAAAAGGTTCGCGGTGAAATTGAGTTCCGCAATGTCTGGTTTTCTTATAAAAAAGATGAAGATGTATTAAAAGATATATCGTTTTCTCTTCTAGAGGGTGAAAGCCTAGCAGTTGTCGGGGCAACGGGAGCGGGAAAGTCATCACTTGTTAATGCTTTGTGCCGATTTTATGAAATCAGTCGAGGAGATATTTTATTGGATGGTATTTCTATCAATAAAATTAACAAGCACGACCTGCGCCGGCAAATATCATTAGTTCAGCAGGACGTTTTTCTTTTTTCGGGAAGTATTTTAGATAACATTCGCCTGGGGAACTCTCACTTGGAGGTCGATCAAATTAAATCGATTGCTAGGTCAGTCAATCTGCACCGGTTTGTTGATTGCCTTCCAGATCAGTATGAGCAGAATATCCGAGAGAGAGGGAGTTTGCTTTCACTTGGTCAGAAGCAATTACTCTCTTTTGCTAGGGCTTTGGCGGTAGATCCCAGAATTCTTGTGCTGGATGAAGCGACTTCAAGCATTGATACGGAAACGGAGCTTCAAGTTCAAAATGGGATTAAAGAGCTTATACGTGGGAGAACATCGATTATCATAGCGCATAGACTTTCGACCTTAAAGAATGTTGATAAAATTTTAGTTCTTAAAGAGGGGCATGTGGCAGAATATGGGACACAAAAAGAATTACTGCAAAAAAAGGGAATCTATTGGAAACTTTACAACTTGCAAGCGACAAACGATGATAAATTATAAATTAGATATTTAGTTTGTTTATAAAACTGTATTTTTAAGAATAGACAAAATTTTTACCCAATCTAGATTTAAATACTTAAGATTAATTGAAGAATCATGGCAACTGAAAAAACGGTATCTCAAATTGCTTCTATAGCGAAAGCGGCGTCTTTGCAACTAGCTCATTTGTCCGTCGAAATTAAAAATATGGTTTTGGAGGAAATGGCTTCAGCTCTTGAGGCAGGTTGTGCTTCTATACTTCAGGCGAACGCTAAAGATCTTGAGTTTGCACAAAAAGAAAATATATCTGGTCCGCTTATTGCTCGACTGCGTTTAAATGAAAATAAGGTCATGGGAATGGCTAAAGGAATTAGAAGTGTTGTCGGGCTTGAAGATCCTGTTGGCCAGCAACAGATGGCAATGGAAATGGATCAAGATTTGACTTTATACAGGGTGACATGTCCTATAGGAGTGATTGGGGCTATTTTTGAGTCTCGCCCTGATGCGGTGCCGCAAATTTCTTCGTTGTGTCTTAAGTCGGGTAATGCCGTTATTCTTAAAGGGGGCAGAGAAGCCCAATATTCAAATGAAATCATTGTTTCATTGATTACGGATGCTATCGACAAGGTAGATGGAGTACCTACTGGATCGGTGCAAATGATTAAAACGCGTTCTGAAGTGGTCGATATGCTAAAGGAAGAGAAAAATATTAATCTTATTGTTCCGCGTGGAAGTAACGATTTTGTAAAATATATTCAGGAAAATACCCGGATACCCGTTCTGGGTCATTCCGAAGGTATTTGTCATGGGTATATTGACTCAAAAGCGGACCCTGATAAGGCGATTTCGATTGCTCTGGATTCAAAACTGCAATATCCCGCGGCATGCAATGCCATGGAAACTCTTCTTGTACACGAAGATATTGCTCGAGAAATACTTCCTCCTTTAGTTAAACAGTTTTGTTTGAAAAATGTTGAGCTCGTCGGTTGTGATCTTACGCGCAAAATCATTTCTGATATGAAGCCCGCTGTAGAGGTAGATTGGGATACTGAATATACGGATCTTAAGCTTTCTGTTATGGTTGTTCCCAAGTTGTCAGAGGCGATAAAATTTGTCAATACGCATGGTTCTGGGCATACCGATAGTATCATTACAGAAGATGCTTCGCGCGCCGAGAGATTTCTTGATGAAGTTGACTCCTCTAGTGTTTTGTGGAATGCATCGACGCGCTTTGCTGATGGATTTCGATTTGGTTTGGGAGCGGAGATTGGTATCAGCACCAATAAAACTCATGCTAGAGGTCCGGTTGGTCTGGAGGGACTGGTTATCTATAAATACAAGTTGATTGGTACTGGGCAGACGGTGGCCGAATATTCCGGTGACAATGCTCGAGAGTTTAAACATAAACAGTTACCCACCTCCTAATCAATTTTATTGATTTATGGATGAAAATATCCAACAAGGAAATTACGATAGAAAAATAACAGGCGATGAGTTTAGCAAGGCTGGCTTGCAAATTAATGATCGAAAGGGACCTGGCCTAGGAAGTTGGGCTCTGTTTTTCGTTTTACTTGGATCAACTCTATTTACGACCTACTTGGCGGGTGGGAAATTATATGCATTAAGTCTGTTTCTTATACTGGGAGCTCATGAGTTTGGCCATTATTTTGCGGGGGTAAAAAATGGTGTCAGAACAACCCTTCCTCTATTTATTCCTGCTCCTCCAGGTCTTTTCTTGCTAGGCACATTTGGTGCGATGATTGTGATTAAAGATCCTATTCCTAATAGACGGGTATTAATGGAAATTGGTGTAGCTGGACCTATTGCTGGGTTCATTGTAGCTGTGCCAACATTAATTATTGGTTTGTTTCTTTCTGAGATTGTTCCGCCAACAGGACAAGGCGGATTTTCATTCGGTAGTTCTATCATCATGATAGTCCTCTCAAAAGCAATTCTTGGAGTGACTCCACTATCGATTGATTTTAATATTCAATTACACCCGATAGCGCTTGCAGGATGGGTAGGGTTATTTGTTACCGCTATTAATTTATTTCCAATTGGTCAATTAGATGGTGGTCACATACTTTATGCTCTTCTTGGGAAAAAATCCCAAATATGGGCTAAGTTTTTTTTGGTGTTTTTGCTTTTTCTTATGTATTTTTGGCCAAATTGGGGGATATGGGCAATTTTATTATTGGTTTTTACCCGTTTTAAGTCGGCCCCGTTGGATGATGAAGATGCCTTACTTCAAAGCATTCACAAATGGGCAGGGTACATAGCTATAGCTATATTTTTTAGTATATTAATCATGACTAATTTTGACAAACCTACAATCATTATTTAAATCATTATTTGGAGAGAACGCATTTGGAATATAAATAGTAAATATTTTGTCAATTATTATTGTTTGAGTTTTAATAGCTATACATCCACTATCGGTCTCAGCTTTTAATTTTACTAGATATGATCCAGCTGTATCTTTAGGAAACTTGTGGAGTAATTTGTTAAAGTTAGTTGTATCAGTTTTACCATCTCCCCAGTCCCATATTCCAGTAGCATGACCTGAAGACTTATCTATAAAATAAATTGTAGGGTTAGAAATATCTGCTGGTTGAGGATAAGCAGAAAAATTTACTTCAGGTACTGGATTAACATTTATTAAGGCACTTCCTTGATTAGTTTTTGCTTTCGCATGTAGTCGTTAATTACGCGGGTTAAAGCAGTTCTAAGCCCAGTCAGATGAGTTCCTCCTTCGGCGGTGCCAATGCAATTAGCGAATGAAAAAATGGATTCGTGAAAACTTCCGGTATACTGTAAGGCGGCCTCCACCACAGTATCATCGACATCTTTTTCAGAATAAAAAGGCTCCGCTTGAATCGTCGAATGCCCTCTGGTCAAGTCCTTAACGA
>ERZ651768.3219-NODE-3219-length-11008-cov-14.036685_pt1 | contig 11008 bp, 10 predicted proteins | sample MGYA00514754_ERZ651768 | MGnify/ENA metagenome assembly ERZ651768 | reverse complement strand
GGCCCTGCTGTGCGACTGCCTCGGAGTCAAGGTTCCCAAGAAGGTGAAGTGATGGGTGAGATGAGGCGTGTTACCGCGATCTGCAATGGCACGGTAGTCGACCACATACCCGCTGGTCGCGCAATCAAGGTCCTGCGTATGCTCAGACTGGACATCGGGCGCTCCAATCCGATCTCGATGGTGATGAACGTGCCAAGCGCCAAACTCGGGCGCAAGGACGTGCTGAAGATCGAGGATCGCGAGCTCAGTCAGGAGGAGCTCGACAGGCTCGCGCTAATCGCTCCTGCGGCTAGCGTCGCCATCATCCGAAACTACGGTGTTGCTGAGAAATTGAAGGCAGAACTCGGAAAGGATCTGGTCAACATCGCCCGCTGTTCGTTCTGGAACTGTATAACCCAGAACGCCCGCGAGCCGCTGCCGCACAAGTTGCGTGTGGTCAACATCGAACCGCTAGAGATACGCTGCTCATACTGCGGACGAGGCCAAGACATGGACGAGATTGTAGAGAACATCATCTGAATAAAAACGGTAGCCTGTGATTCGTCACTCTGGGCCCCAGGGCGTCACTTGGCGTGTGAGTCCGAGCCTGTGAGTGAAGAGGAATCGTAGGTTGAGCAGGCCATCGCCCCAAGTGTTGATCTCCGCCTCACCGACGCGGGGGCGGTAGGGAACACTCACCTCTGCTGTGTTCTGCTTGCCCAGATAGCGCCGCGCGCGTATCTTGAATTCCTGAGAGAGTGGCATTCCATCGTGCTTGGGGCGCACGCGCTCGTCCTCAAATATCGACTTGCGGAACACCCACATGCCACTTTGTGAATCGTGCACGCCGTACCAGTAGAGCAGGCTTGCAGTTGTGCTCAATACCCAATTGCCGAAGCCATGGATTCCGGGCATCGCCCCCTCCTCGGCACGGCGCAACCTGTCACAGGTAATCCACTGCAAATCCTCGTCGAGCAGTTTCTTGACCAAAGCTGGGACCTCTTCCCCAGGATAAGTGCAGTCTGCGTCCATGGTCACGATGATCTCGCCGGGTGCCATAGCGAAACCGGTCTTGTAGGCCCTGCCATAGCCCTTGCGAGGCTCGACGTACGCAGTTGCTCCCTCGCCCCTGGCCAACTCTCTGGTTCGATCGGTCGAGTTGCCGTCGATGATCAAGAATTCCAACTTGTCGCACCAGCCGTCGTCGGGGATGGAGCGGATGGTGTCGACGATGGCTGCCTCCTCATTGCGAGTCGGGATAACGACTGTGACGTGTATGGGGAGCTTCTCGGCCATGCTATCGAAACCGGCGACCAGCGGCCTCGTTTTGAACAATGCGAAGCGTTGCCCCGGGGTCGCGCTGTTGAAATGCGGGCGCTGAGCCCCGAATAGGGGGGAACCATGCACATAGCCATGCTGTCAGCCGAATATCCGCCCCGCTGGGGTGGAATGGGCTCGACAGTGTACCATCTGTCCGCTGCTCTGGCCGCCAGAGGTCATCGAATAACCGTAATCACCCGCTCGGGCGGCGGCACAGCGCCGAGGGTCGAGGGCGTCAAGGTGTTGAGTGTGGGTTGGGCCCCTATCCCTATGGCATTCACACGCTCTTACGGTCGCACAGCGATGCGTGCGCTGAAGCGCCTGCACGCTCGTGACCCGGTAGACGTCGTCCACCTGCACTGCCCAATGATATCGTGGAGTGCCAAGCAGTTCGTGAACTGCCGCGAGAGCATTGCCCCGGTGGTATCCTCGCTGCACGGCTCGTGGCTGGGCGAACGGGATGGCCTGGTCGCCGCCTCGGAGCAGAAGGAGGCGGCGGTCTGGGCCAACCCCAACGACCTCGCGATACTCCTGACAGCCAAGCACTATGCCGGCTACGAGAGGGCGGCGGTCAGCGGATCCAGCGTGTGCGTGGCCAACTCCGAGGCCACCAAGCGTGACTTCGAGACACGCTACTCGCCGCCGTCCGAATGGGACTGCGAAGTCGTCCACTGGGGTGTGGACACCAGCATGTTCGTGCCATTGCATCGCGATGATGAGGATTCTGTCTCTACCCACGAGGGAATCCGCGCGAGGTACGGCGGTTCGCGTCTGCTACTGGCAGTGGGGCGTCTCGCAGCAAGGAAGGGCTACGGCCTACTGCTCCGGGCCTTTGCCAAGGTCCACGCATCGGATTCCGGGGCCCGTCTGGTCATCGTCGGCCGGGGCCACCTGCGCTCGCGCTTGCAGAAGCAGGCCCGAGCGCTCGGTTTGGATGACGCGGTGACAATCGAGTCGGGGATGCCGTTCGAGGAGCTGGCGGCGCTGTTCCGCTCCGCCGACCTCGTGGTCTACCCCTCTTACTACGAGGGGCAGGGCCTGATCCCGCTGGAGGCGATGGCCTCAGGCACTCCCGTTGTGACAGTCGACCACGGGCCGCTGCCAGAAATGGTGGACGAAAGCGTAGGCAGACTGTTCGCTATGGGGAATCCGGATTCCATGGCGGATGCCATCATGGCCGAGCTGGCGGACCCGGAGGGGCTGCGTATGAAGGGCGAGGCTGGCAGACACAGGGTACTCGAGAGTTTCACCTTTGAGCACGATGCAGGGCGTTTCGAAGCCATCTACGAAAGGGCGGAGTGAAAATCCCGGCCGGGGAATTATTCATGCGTGGTACTCACTAGCGCAGGTTGGGGAGAGCATGGGAGAGAGACAGACCCTGAGTGATTTGCAGTCCGGTACGGTGGCGAACATAGCAATCATCCTGATGGTCTCGGTCTTGGCCATCATCCACCTCAAAGCGGTCATCCAGCCACTAGTAATCGCCGTCCTACTCTTCCTATTAATCCGACCTGCTGCGCAATGGCTGGAAGAGCGTCCGCTGATGCAGAAGAGTTACGCCCACCCTTTGATGCCCTACGGCGTTTTGGTGGCCCTCCTCTTCATCGTTCTATGGATGGCCTCGCAAATCCTGTACGGTAACCTCACGGAGTTCACTGGTGAGGTCCCAGCGTTGACTGAGCAGCTCAACGACAAGGTGGCGTGGCTGGAAGGGATCTCGGTAATGGGATTCAAGTTCAACACCAGCGGGCTGACCGAACTCATCACCGTGGAGACCATCAATGAGTACATCGCTTCGTTCGTAGGCTCGCTGGCGAGTTTTACCGCCAGCGCGGTTACTGTCCTCATCTTCCTACTCTTCATCATACTCGAGGCCGAGACACTCCCGCGCAGGCTCAAGGCAGGGTTCCCGGAGGACGCCGCGCGTATCGAGGGAATCACCAGCAACGCAGGGGAGGGGATCAACACCTACGTTGTGACGAGGGCCACCGTAGCCTTCGGGCAGGCCGTGGTCGCCGGGATAGTGCTCTGGTATCTCGATGTTCCCGGCTGGTTCATGTGGGCCTCAATCACTTTCATGATGGACTTCATCCCCTATGTGGGGGCTCTGATATCCCTGATTCCACCCATCTTCATTGGACTCATCATGCTCTCCGGCCCTCAGGCCATCGTACTCATCTTGGTTCTGGTGGTTAACCAGCAGGCTTGGGGCGCCGTGGTCGAGCCTCAACTAGCCGGACAGAGGCTCGACATCTCCCCTATCGTGCTCCTTCTCCTGGTGGCATTCTGGGGCTGGGCGTGGGGCATCATGGGGATGGTCCTCGGCGTGCCTCTGGCCGTCATCATGAAGATTGCTCTGGAGTCCGACCCGAGGACTCGACCAGTTGCGCTGCTGCTGTCACAAAACCCGAAGCCGCAGGCTGCAAAAGAGGAATGATTAGTCCCTCGGGACTATCACTACTAGGACTCCATCGGCCCGGATGTGCACTGACTCTTCCGAGCCGACATTGTGGAGTCCTTCCGTAGACAGACTCATCGGCGCACCGTCCAATTCCCACTGGGCGCCGTGCAGGTGCACACTCAGGCAGGGACTCAACGCGAACACGGAGAACTCGGCTCCGGATCTCACTGCGAACTCGCGCTCGCCGTCCTGCGGGTGAACGCGATGAGTCACCGAGTCCTCGTGGTGCAGTCGTATGGCTGCCCCAGGAGGTGCTTCGCACAGTGCCGCCCAACTCCCGAGGAAGTGGCTTGTCGAGCCTCCGTCCGAGCCGACGATGTCGATCTCGGTGTAGCCGCGCTCGATGAGCAGTGAGAGGGACTTGGCCAAGTCGCTGCTCGACTGGTCGGCGAGCTCGTGGGTTCGGTCTCGCCATCTGTTGGAATCGGTAGAATCGAGGTCCCCGAGGACCTGCTCGATTTCATAGCCCGCCTCAGCGGCCCTGTCAGCCCCTCCATCGACCCCGAAGCAGTTAGCGCCCTCGATAAGGCCCTCGAAGACGGTTGCCGAGGGCTGTTGGCCGTTGCACCAGAGCAGCGCGCGCAATTCATCACCTCTTGCGGGCGGTGACTTTGCCCTCGAGCACGAGATCGACGTCGTTCAGTTCGATTGTCGGCTTCAGCATGACCCCTCGCATGTGGATGCCCACATTTGCCGAGCCCCCGAGGGCGGAGTTGTCGCCGAACCCGAAGTAAGCCGAACCGCGGACCACCTGGTCTTCGAGTCTGTTTCCGGTCATCCTCGCCCTCGAGTTCATTCCGAAACCGAACTCAGCCACCGTATTGACCAGTCCGGCCCTAGACGGGCGCAGACCGACCTTGGCCTCGTCGAGGATCTCCTCGACGCTCTCTGCTAACTCACCGCCAGAGATACTGACCACCATGCCCTCCTCGACTAGGAAGGTGAGAGGTTCGTCTAGCAGGCTGCCCTCCCATGAGCCGTCGATGACGATTTTGCCGCCCAGGGTCTGTTCCTTGGGCAAAACGAAGACCTTGCCGGCCGGTAGGTTGGTCACCTGTCCGGGCCGGTTGCATATGCCGTTGTCCTCGAGCACCCAGCGAGCCCCGGTCCGAAAGGTCACATCGGTGCCCGCCGGACTCGTCACCCTGACGTCGCGCCGGCGTCGTAGCATCGGGTTCAGTCCCGAGATTTCCTTCTGCAATGCGTTGTAGTCAGCGGTCATGCCGCCCATCGCCATCATCTCCTCGTCGATTCCGGGCATCGAAGCAATCCTAGCTCCCTCACGAGAGGCAGTCAGTCGGGCACGGGTGTGAGTCAGTGAGTGGCGAGTGGCGAGCAGTACGACGTTCTGGCGGCGCATCAGATCGCCGACTGAAGCAGGGGGCTCGTTGCCCTGCCTGTGTCTACGCGGCATCATCATCATGAGTATACGGTCAGTGACTTCCGAGGCGGCCTCGTACAGCGAGCGCCCGACCTCGGAAGTCAACGGGTCGGTAACCACTAGCACGTGTTCGTGCGGTCGCACCTGCATGCACGTCCTCACCACCGAACGGGCCGCGGTGAGCATCGCCTCCTCACGCTCGGTGTCTTCACCAATGGAAACATCGGACTCCTCGGCCATCGCTCCTCGACGCGTGATGAGAGTTCTGTTATTCAACACCACTACGTAATGTCAAACCAATTCACCAAGGCAGTCATAGGTGAAGGTGGGCTGCGCAGAGTGATGGAAGGCGTCCAGACGGTGCGTCTCGTAGCCGCACTTGCGGTAGCTGCTATGCTCGCCGGCGGCTGGATGATGAACGCGCCGCTGGACGATATCGTAGATGACGGTGGGACTGATGGCGATATGATGCCAGTCTCTACCGAGGGCGACTCCGCAGAAGAGGGTGAGCCAGAACTCAGGCGAGGAGAGAAAGAGGACGATTCCGAATCCACCCTGCCGCAAAGGCTCCTGGCTGGAGGAGCGGGTGCTCTGGGGTCGCTCGTCCTCGGATCGTTCATGCTCGAGTTCGTGAAAGTGACCGTTCTAGTGGCGCTTGTTTCGCCAATGCTCGCGAGGATGAAGGCCAATCGGGAGGACATGCTCACCCGCGGTCGTCTGCTCGGTTACCTAGAGGCGAACGCCGGAATCCACTTCTCCGCACTGCGCGACGCCCTCGGCCTCGCCAACGGGGTGACGGCGTACCATCTACACACTCTGGAGTCGACCGGTCAGATCATCTCGTGGAGAGACGGCAAACTGCGGCGCTATGCAATATCCAGTCTGTCCAGGGAGGAGATCAGCCGAATTAGGAACCCAATCGCCGGGACTCGTCTCGCCATACTCGAGGTGCTGGCTGAATCTGGCAACATAGGCCTATCGGGCACCGATATCCGCTTGAAGTTGGAGATCTCGAGGCAGCTGCTGAGCCACCACCTCAACGAGCTGCGCAACGGTGAGATGGTCGAGGCTGCCTCGGAGGCACGTCGCCCCAATTGGAGACTGTCTGACAGCGGGATGGACGCACTGGTCACTTCCAGAGAAGTAGCACGAATCGAGGCCGCAGCCTGAATACCCTCTGATTCAGATGATGTTCTCTACGATCTCGTCCATGTTCTGGCCTCGTCCGCAGTATGAGCAGCGTATCTCTAGCGGCTCGATGTTGACCACACGCAACTTGTGCGGCAGCGGCTCACGGGCGTTCTGGGTTATGCAGTTCCAGAACGAGCAGCGGGCGATGTTGACCAGATCTTTCCCGAGTTCTGCCTTCAGCTTCTCGTCTATCGCGTAGTTTCGGATGATAGCGACGCTCGCCGCGGGAGCGATTAGCGCGAGTCTGTCGAGCTCCTCCTGACTGAGCTCGCGGTCCTCAATCTTCAGCACGTCCTTGCGCCCGAGTTTGGCGCTCGGCACGTTCATCACCATCGAGATTGGGTTAGAGCGTCCGATGTCCAGCCTGAGCATGCGCAGGACCTGAATTACGCGACCAGCAGGTATGTGGTCAACTACCGTGCCATTGCAGATTGCGGTAACACGCCTCATCTCACCCATCACTTCACCTTCTTGGGAACCTTGACTCCGAGGCAGTCGCACAGCAGGGCCATCCTCGCGACGACTCCGTTGAACGCCTGCTGGAAGTACCTAGCGTGGTGAGTCGAGTCGACGCTCGGGTGGATCTCGTTGACTCGGGGCAGCGGGTGCATGATGATCATGCTCTCCTTGGCGCCGGCTAGGTCGGAAACCTTCAGCATGTAGATGCCGGCCACCTTGGAGTACTCGTCCTCGTCGGGGAACCGCTCCTTCTGGATGCGAGTCATGTAGATGACATCGGCATCGGCGATGGTGCCGGCGAGGTCAGCGGTCTCTGTGACTTCCGCTCCGCCCGCAGTCAGGTCGGAGACTATCTCGGAGGGCATGCGCAGCGAGTCGGGCGATACCAGAGTCAGAGTCGCGCCGAAGCGCACTAGGGCGTGCGACAGGCTGTGAGCAGTGCGCCCGTAGCGCAGATCGCCCACCAGGACGACGTTTAGCCCCTCGAGTGTGTGGTGCGCCTCTCGGATGGTGAACAGGTCTAGCAGGGTCTGGGTGGGATGGTTTCCTGCTCCGTCGCCTGCGTTCAATACTGGGAGTCCAATGGAGTCGGCGCTGTATTGGGCCGCGCCTTGGCGCGGGTGGCGAATGGCGACCACGTCGGCGTAGCCGGCGACCATCTGCATCGTGTCGTACAGTGTCTCTCCCTTGGCCACCGACGAGCCGGCGGAGCTGAAGTTCAGCACCGAGCCGCCAAGCCTCTTCATCGCGGACTCGAAGGACATGCGGGTCCTAGTGGAGTTCTCGAAGAACATGTTGGCGAGGACCTTGCCCTCGAGCAGAGGGAGGTAAATCTCGCCCTTGGCGACGGGAAGGAGACGCTCGGCGTTGTCGAGGAGATTGGTAATCTCCTTGTTCGTCAGATCGTCCATCGTGATGAGGTCGCCCATCGCTTTTCCTCAGCGAAGCCGGGAGCGTGCTGGTTATGTGTCTTACTGTGGGCCCTATGGGCCCCTTGACACGATACCGTCGGCTTGATGTGGGATTATTATCCCCCGCGACTGATGATAATCAGCCGGACCCCTGTCCGAGTCTCCTTCTGCGGCGGTGGAACCGACGTCGATTCGTTCGCCTCATCCGAGCCAAATGGGGGCATGGTGGCCTCTTTGGCTCTCAACAGGCACATCCACGTCACCGTCAATCGGCGTTTCGACGACAAGGTCCGCGTGTCCTACTCCTCGATGGAGACCGTCGATGACTTCGAGGACCTGAATCACGAACTCGTTCGCGAGGCCATGCGGCTCACTGGAGTGACTTCAGGCGTAGAGATCACTACCATCGCCGACATTCCCTCTCGAGGCACTGGCCTCGGTTCCTCTTCAGCAGTCACCGTAGGGCTGCTCAACGCCCTTCACAGGTTCGCTGGGCGTGAGGTCTCAGCCGAGCAATTGGCCGAAGAGGCCTGCCAGATCGAGATCGATGTGCTCGGACAGCCGATTGGCAGGCAGGACCAGTACGCCGCTGCTTTCGGCGGTGTCAACTCGATTCGGTTCGGAGCGGACGGGGTCGAGATCGAGCCGCTGAGACTCTCGGCATATACCGTGAAACGGCTCGGCGAGGAGCTGACGCTCGTCTTCACGGGGCTGTCGCGCAGCGCCAGCGAGATCCTGAGCGAGGCGCCGGACGACCCTGCCGACAAACTCGACCGGCTGCGCGCCATCCGTGTCCAAGCCGACGAGGCCAGAGAAACTCTGGAATCGGGCGATCTCGCGGGCCTCGGAAACCTGCTCAGCAATGCTTGGGAGGCCAAGCGGGGGATCTCTGCCGGCGTCAGCGGGGACGATATCGACGCTCTGCACACGCGCATCATGAGTATGGGCGCTACCGGTGCTAAGCTGCTCGGAGCCGGTGGTGGCGGATTCTTCCTGGTTCACGGTGAAGCCGGTCTGCGTGCTCGACTCGCCGAGTTGGGACCTGAGCACAGGATCATCCCACTGGGAATCGACCATGTCGGCTCGACGATCATACACGAAGACTGAGGTGAGGTAATGGGCTCTCGCGCTTCAGCACTGACTCTGTCGCTCCTGATGCTGTTCGGCACGCTCGTCGCCCCGGCACTCGCAGACGGCGGTCAGCCGGAGATCGGTGAGCGCGACCACCCGCCAGAGGAAGGCAATGCGAGTTTTTCTGTAACAATCGATGGTCTTTTTGATGATTGGGAGTCAATCCCGGTTGTGTATGCCGACCCTGCCGGTGATGGAACCGATGAAGATTTCAGTATGCTGAAAATTGCTAATGACAACGATTTCATGTTCTTTTCCATTGAGTTTCATGACGGGGAGCACTTGATGCAAAACTGGAACGATATCCATCTTTATTTGGATACGGATGCAGAGGTGAATACGGGTTTGCCAGTTCATGGCATTGGAGCCGAACTGGACTGGTGTTTTGGCTGCCGAAGCGGGTATTTTTACATCATGGATGGGATCATTGAAATATCTCAAAATGACTTAACCTTGAGGGTTGCACCCACCATTACTGGTGAAAGATTTGAAATTGCCATCAGTCGTTCAAGCGCTATTTTAACAATGAATGGAGCCCAAGAACCAACAACCATCAAGATTGCCTTACAGGGGGGCGGAGAGGCTCCTGACATTCTGCCTGATGAACCGGGAGGGATTGAATATGAGTTCGACTCTACACCGGTGCCATCACCGGAAATCATTACACTTGGAAAAAATGAAATGGAGCATCTAAGAATTCTATCCTACAATGTTCGGCAAAATGGATTGTTTGACTCCGGACGTCAAGCAGAATTTGAGCGGATCATCAAAGCTTTGGAACCAGATATCATGGGATTCCAGGAGGCGTATGATGACAACGATACGAATGATGTCAACGATATAGAAGCGCTATTCGAGGATTGGTTTCCGGAAGTGAACTGGCACGTGAGCAGTGAGTGGAACGGAAATTTTGTCGTGTCCCGATATCCAATCTTACATCAGGGAAATCATTCATGGAGATCTATGGGTGTATTGCTGGATACAGAAGAGGATTTGGGGACACCATTGTTTTTCATCAATTCACATTTCAGTTGTTGCGATGCCGATGATAACCGTCAGGAACAGGTGGATGAGCTCATGGGATTCGTAAGAGATTTGAAAAATGGATTGGGTCCCTTTACCTTGGAATATGGTACTCCCATTGTACATGTGGGAGACTTCAACTTGGTCGGGTACCGACAACAATTAACGACACTTACTGACGGCGATATTGTTGATGAAGCATCCTATGGAATTGATTTTTTACCAGATTGGGATGATTCTCCTTTGACAGATCTGTTTTCCCGCCACACTCATATTCGAATGGGATACACCTGGAGATCAGACGCAAGTGGGTTCAATCCCGGGAAACTGGATTATATTCTTTATACGGACTCAGTTTTAGAACCGGTCAAACATTTTGTGGTAAACACACTGGCAATGTCTGCAGAGGATTTATCCTTTTACGATCTGGAATCAGAAGACACAAATCAAGCTTCAGATCACCTTCCACGATTAATGGATATCAGCGAAACTCTGGCGGATACATCAGTGTCTATTCATATTTCAACAGGGTGGAATCTGGTTGGTTTGCCTGTGCACGTTATGGAACCAAATTATCTATCCGTTTTTCCTGAAGCTACAGAGGGGACACTCTACTCTTTTACAAATTCGTATCAATCTGTTTTTGAATTGACAGTAGGAGAAGGATACTGGCTATATTTCATGCAAGAAGGAGAAATATTAATCACCGGTAATCCAATTGATGAGGTTACCATATATTTGGAGGGTGGATGGAATCTCATTTCGGGGACCACTTCTTCCATTCAAGTGAGTGATATTGATGATCCAGAAGGGCTCATTGTCCCGGGAACTATTTATACATTCGATGGAGTTTATGTAAATTCTTCCGTTCTTGAACCGGGGAAGGCATATTGGTTGAATTCTAATGGGTCAGGTAGTGTAAGTTTGTCCGGGTCAGAATAATTAACTCTTTTACCTCACATCCCTTAATATAGATTTGCGGGAATCAATTTACATTTTCTAAAGTCTAATTTATACGATGTAGATTTACTCAATATGAAGAATCGGATTATAATATTTACTTTGCTCATTTCTGTTATTTTTTCACAGTCGTGGAACACAACCTTTATCGGTCAGCTGGATTATCCGCAATTTGTCAATGATGTGTGGGGA
>ERZ651768.3218-NODE-3218-length-11009-cov-32.976674_pt1 | contig 11009 bp, 5 predicted proteins | sample MGYA00514754_ERZ651768 | MGnify/ENA metagenome assembly ERZ651768 | reverse complement strand
TATGGTGCACACTTGGCAGGTTGCTCCCAGAAAAATAGAGGTGGAACCATCGTCAATCCTATTGACTATGGACCCAGTAATTAATGAAATAGGATTCGTATTATCTGTTGCCCTTGATTAAACAAATTTTCCGAACCCATTTACTGGTTCGGTTCGCCGGAACAGTAATGATGATCTTTACCCTTTCCTGCGCGGACTCAGATTATCCGATGGATAATTGGATTGATGTCCCCTTGCAGGAATTGGAACCACCGGCAGTATTTTTTAACCCCCATGAGATCAACGTTAGTGTGGGTGATACTTTTGCCATTAATCTTTATGTTTTGCAAGTGTACAATGTAGCGGGTGTGCATCTCCGTGTACAGTATCTCCGTGAAAACCTGCAATTTTTGGACATGGAATTAGGCGAATTATTCATTGACGCTTATGACACTCTATTTTTCTGGGATTCCACTGAAGCCAGTTACCTGGATGTGTATTCATTCTATTTAGCTGATGAATCCACTTACTCATCCGGCACCAGATCAATTGCGACAGCGTATTTCAGAGCAAAAAATTCCCTTGATTCTGAGCTCATATACTTACGGCCTGCTACCAGAATGGTTACACCTGATAATGAACCGATTATAATCAAATCATATGGCAAAGCAACAATCAATGTTGACTAGAATTTGATCTCGCTAAGACAAATATCAATGCACAGTAAAATAGTTATTTATTCTTTGATTGGTATCGTTTTATCCAGTGATCTAAAGGGTCAACAAAATAACAGTTTTGATTTTCAAGATGGCGACTTTGTTACTATTAATAATAATGGCAGTCCATTAAATGAAGCAATGGAAGCAATTACTATTGAGGCATGGATTAAGCCTACTGTAAGTAATCAGGATAACAGAGCAGGTGTTATGAGTTACTTAAATTTTGGTGGACCCAACATTGAATCAGGCTTTGCTTTATTATTTACTCAAGATAAATATCGGTTTATTGTTCGTACGGAAAATGATGATGATATTGGAGGCGGTGGTGAGGATAATACCTGGCCAGGAATACCAGCAGCTGATATACCCTCCGATGGCAATACTTGGACTCATATCGCAGGGACCTATAGTTCTGAAACATCAATAGCAAAAATTTATAAAAATGGAGTATTAGTTGAGACTACTGATGAAAGTGGTGCGAATCCATCAGGGGAAATAAAATGGAATGAGATTGGAGACGCTTCTTTTTATATAGCCAGATTTATTGATAATTATTATAAAGGGTCTATCGATGAAGTTCGTTATTGGAGGGTAGAAAAAACTGCAGAAGAAATTCAATCCGCCATGACTGATGTTGTATTAGGAGGAAGTGAAAATTTGGATGGTTATTGGAATTTTAATGATAATCAATCTTTAAATGTTTCAGATGTGTCGGGTAATGGTAATCCAGGGACTCTTAGTGATGCAGGTAGTGGAGATTGGGACATAGATGTTTTTCCTCCATCAAGTGATTGTTTTGATATGGAAATAACAGAGGGCGATTTTCCATTCAATCATCTATCAGACTTAACAGAAGATTTTGATTTTTTTGAATCTGTAACTTCAAATGATTCATGGGATTTCGAAAATTTTCCAGGGATTGAAGGAAACCCTGGATTTATTAATTTGGACAATGGAAATGATTATACATATAAACTAACCTTAACGGAACCAACCACATTTTATATTACAACCTGTGATGCTGAAACAAATATCGATGTCCAAATTGCTATTTTTACCGCCGATTGTGATATGTCAACATGGATATTTTTTCAAGATGACTCAAATTCGGAAATTGTTTATCCTGATGGCTCTACAGTACAATATTCTTTCGAATGCACTTCAGGAATCCCAGGCGTAGGCACTGATAAATATGCAAATATGTTACCGCGGTTAGAACTGGATGCTGGTACTTACTATGTGGTAGCTGATCGCCGATCTAATACTTCCGAAGAAGGGAATGGCGGTGTTCGCACATGGTTTGGTTATTCATTGCTTGTTGATTCAACACATATTTCAGAAAGTTTGAATAGTATAGATTATTACTTTAACCAAGAAGTATTTGGTGGGGATTATCTAAATGTTTATGAAGAAAATGGTATCGGACTTGAAATTTCTGATTTTAGTGTAACTATAGAAGACAATGGTGGAAATGCCACATCAGCTGAATTTACTTCCATTTCAAACTTATTTAATAACCCCCTTTCAGGCGGTGAAGAAGAAATAAGGTTAAATATAGAGTATTCTGCGCCACCCAGTGGTACAGAAATAGCTATAATTTCTCCAGCATCAGTCAGTTCAGTGTTTAACGTAATTGGTGTGCCATTGTTAAATGTAGAAGGGGATAGTATAAATTTAGTTGATCAAGTTCCTCCTACGGTCTCATTTGATCCTGATATTGGAGACACCTTAGTTCCAGGTATAGCTGAGATAGAGATTAATTTTAGCGAGTCAATTTATCTTGCACCCTCTGGCGACAGCCCTGATGTTCTTAATGGGATGAATCCTGAAAGTATTGAAAATTTCTTTATTTTATCTTACTCGGATGGCGCAGAGGAAAATATCGATATTGGTGCTGAAATTGATGATGAATTTCTTAAAGTTACTATACAACCAATCTCACTCCCTCTTATCGAACAGCGTACGTTATTATTAACAATTAATGCCAATGTATTACAGGATAATGGTGGAAACCTGCTAAACCAATATAATGCTAGTTTCCAGGTTGGCGATACTCACTCACCAGAAATCATTGCACAGTTATGTTCAATCAGCACGAGTAATGCTTATATCATTTTATCATTTACAGAAGGTGTGTATACACATATTAATGGTTCTGGTGGTCTTGATACATCAGACCTTAGACGTACTTTTGATCAAAATCTGATTGCCGGTGGTCAGGCAACGAATGCCAAAATACTTTACTTGCAACGACCTGGTCTATCCGGCGCATTAGAGGGTGGCGAAGACAGTATTTGGGTTTACCTGGAAATTACCGGAACCCCAAGTGGGTTCGAAAAAATTACCATCGAATCAAAGGAGGATGAAATATATGATAGTTATGGTAACGAATTAGTTTCTCCAAATAACAAAACCAACCCCATAACACTGAATAGATACCCATGGTTAGATGAATATTCACTAAATGTAAACAACGACTATGTGGACCTGACTTTTAGCGAAGGAGTTTTTAGTGCCATTGATAATTCCAGTCCAGTTGAAACAGGATATTTCGAAATAAATTTTAATCCAACTAACAGCGGACATGCTACTGATGCAGTAATTAGCCTTCTTACAAATACTGATGATGGACCGTTGTCCGGCGGTGAAGAAACCATTAGAGTAAGATTTTCAATTAGTAATCCACCAGCCAGTGGAGCGGAAGAAATTGTAATTACACCATACAATGCCATCTCTATAAGCAATATTCTTGGCAATAGATTATCCGTATCAGATGGTACTACTAATACGATTTCTTTATTTGATCAATTGGATCCTACGATTACTGCAGTGAACATAGCCCCTGATAATATTATATCCCTTACGGCAAGTGAAGACATGTACAATATTGGTTCATTGGGAATCAATACAACTGATATTAGTTATGAGTTCTATAAAAATAACGAGTCTGACTCTACTGCAGCAGGTATTCAGTTCACTGATATTTACAATAATAACATGGACACTATTTTATACGGAGGAGAACGAACAGTAAAATTTGCTTGGGATCCTATTGGAGGACCAACCAGCGGCACGGAAGAAATTACAATTAGTCCAGCTTCATCTACCGCAATCTTTGATACTGCCGGCAACTCAATGCCTCACACTACAGTAAGCGAACGGATCTCTCTACCGGATATGTTCCCACCTAAGTTTATACCAGGAAGTGCTTCTATCTCCAGCGATAACTCCTATGTCATGTTTACGCTTACAGAAGGTGTTTACGGCGACTGGGAATCCAATGCTCCTGCAGAACCTAGCGACTTTTTTGTTGAGTTCATTCCAAATGGTGGCAATGCTACGGGGGCAGAGGTTGCTTATATTACGAACTCGATGCAATTCCCTTTAGTTGGAGGTGAAGATATTCTACGTTGCTATCTGGACATTCAGGGCACTCCAAGTGGTCATGAAAGATTGTATATAAGAGCTAAAGATGATAGTCTTTTCACGGTGTTTGACCGTCGAGGTAACAGTTTACCTATACATGCTTCTGGCTGGAGTCCTGACAAGGCGACAGATACTTTACAGTTATTTGATCAATTGGTCCCAACAGTTGACTCTGTCTCTATAGCCCATGGTTCACCCATAAGCTCAAGTATTGAATCACCAATAGATATTACTTTTTCAGAACCGATTCAATCATTCGGGTACACTGTATCAGCAAGGCACTACAATTATTTATCCTATATTGCAGATACAACAGCAACTGGTTTTAAGATAACATTACAGCCTCCCATGGCGAGTCTTGACACAATTACCTTATCAATTTTTAACCTTACAGATATTTCAGGTCTGGAAGCCGTTGATTTTAGTTATGAGTTTTATACACCACCTCTGGGAGATTACGAGCCATACGATGGCAAAGTCAATGTTGAGGATTTGACACAGTTTGTCTCGTTCTGGATGGCGGATTCACAACCATTGATCTTAGGCTTGGGTCCAACAAGCGGTACCTTCCCCCATCTAGTGCCGGAACTAGATCTCAACTACGACTTAGATGACGGTATGACCTTTATCCGTATGTGGTCCTGGTCATTGGAAAGATTCGGATTAGAACCACTGGTTTCTCCGAATATTGGCATTCCCATTAATTGGGATAAACTGGTGGTTGATGTACCTATGGAAGCAATTGCGGGCCAAGTTTATCTACGGTATAACCCCAATCAAGGGAAGGTTGACCTGCAACATACCGCCTTTGGAAATAATAATTTTACTTTGAAAAAGGAACTAGTTGAAAATGGTGAGATACTTCTTGAATTCGGACTGGTTGAGCCAAATGATGACACCAAAATAATATCAATAAAATCCGAAATTGATGAACCAGCAGACGCAACGGTAATATATAAGTTCTTCGCCAAAGATCACTCTCTTATCGCTGCAGGAACACAAAAGATTGCCTTGGTGATTCCTACTGAATTCCGGTTAATGCAGAACTATCCTAATCCATTTAATAATACGACTACCATCCGTTATGCAGTTCCAGAGGAAACAGATATACAATTGGAAATCTTTGATATCAGTGGTCGCCTGGTGGAAACACTAACATCGCAATTACACCAACCTGGATTTTACGATCTGAAATGGTCTGGCAGGCAAATTGCTTCGGGCATTTATTTCATCAAACTTGAAGCAGCTAAAACAGTTTTAACTCAAAAAATGATCCTGTTGAAATAAGCAATCTTTCCAAATTTGTTTAATAAACTAGCGGAACTTGATTCTTTGACAATAGCACCTTACATTAAACCGTAGCTAACATGAGGTGTAAATAGTTTGGGATTCATAAAAAAGCACACTAAAAGAAACCAATCCTTGCAATTATACATTCTTATTGCATTTTCCTTTTCAATATCACAACCACTTTCCGCCCAAAATAGTATTGCCTTTTTAGCTGGAACCGGCCTACCTGTTTCCGGACTTAACGATTGGTATGGTGCTGCGCCAGTTATTGGATTACAATATGTTATTAGTACTGATGAGATCACCAAGATTATCATGGAATTTCATTATCAGAATTATGGCGGTGGATCTATAGCAGACAGGGATTTTAGATGGGTTGTTGATTACAATAATTATAAGAGTCCTGCGGCAAATGCCAATATGAATTGGAATGACTTTATTGTAAAAACACGTAAATATTTCCCAAACAAAACTCGTTCTTTTGCAGGAAAAATGTTGCAACCATTTGCATCATACGGATTGGGCTTGTATAATTATACGCATCAGGTAAGCGGACTGATCTACCCCGGGCAATCAAAAAAACCACTGGATACAGAATACCTACTTGATCCTATTACGGATCGCCGAGTTGCCTGGGGCGGCAATATTGGGGTTGGCTTCGATTCATCTCTAGGACAAAATGTAAGTCTGGCTCTAGACTTGACTTACAATGCTGCCATTGGTTACCTGCGTTCATTCGAAGATTGGGGCTTAAAAGAAGTTATGCCATTACAATTCTTGACAATTGGAATCGGATTTAATTATAATTACTAGTAAAACATAAACCAAAGGAGAACAAAAAGATGAATAAAACGATAATAGCTAGTTTGGTCCTAGCCTTAAGCATTAGCAGTGTAAATGCTGGCTGGCACGAGACCTTTGACACACCAGCGACGCCGGGCGCAGCGCTTTCTTTTACCAGCGATATGACCTGGAACTGGTGGGGCTGGGGTGCATGTGCAGTTGATTCTGGATATTTAACATTAGTCGGGGCGACTGACCCGTTCGGAAACACGACTAGCTGGGTACAAATCGATCAAAGTACTGATGCCAATGCAGTAATAACACCCGATTCTGTAACCATGTATTTGAAAGTTAAATTTACCACAACTGGTACCCCTACAGATGGAGATCAAATACATGTTACAGTAGCAACAGATCCTGAATTCTTAGCCAACGTGAATGTGTATACGGTTGTATCATCACCTGTTGGCATTATTGGTGAATTTTATTTTGGAACAAATGTATCAGCTGGCACTCCACATCCTGCTATTGGATATGATTCATGGTTTTGGGAAAAAATAGTTGTAAACGGTGATTCAGTATCCATCTGGGCGTTTGCCGATGGTGCAGCACCAGCAGATACGGCAACCTGGACTTACACAACAGATAATGTTGCTGTAGGTGCTGGTCTTCCTACTTTTATCATCGTTGGAGTAACCGATGATGATTCATCAGCCGTTCATGTTGATGAAGTCTGGTATAATGAAACACCCACAGGAATGGGTATTTCCGATGACGCTCCTATTGCATCCAGTTATGAACTGGGTCAGAATTACCCTAATCCTTTCAACCCCACAACCCATATTCGTTTCAATATTCCAGAAACGGCTGGCGCAAAATTGACTGTTTTCAACATTATGGGTGAAGCAGTAGCTAACCTGGTTGACGGTGTTGTTTCAGCTGGCGGTCATACCGTGAGCTGGAATGCGGCAAACATGCCTACGGGTGTGTATTTCTATCGTCTGGAATCCGGTAACTTTTCCCAGACCAGGAAATTATTGCTCGTTAAATAGACCTTCTAAGGAGACCGTCGGGCATCCGGCGGTCTCTTTTTTTACGCTCATCAATTGTAGCAGCGTGGACAGGATTGACCGAAATATCTAAAAATGCTCTAGCAGCCCTCCTGCTCGCAGGATCAACCCTGATCTATGCTGGTGTGACTGGTAAGATCCAGGGTAGCGTTAGTGACCAGAATGGTCTGCCCCTGCCGGGGGCAAATATCATGCTGGCCGGCACCAATCGTGGTGCGGCAGCAGATGTAAATGGATTTTATATAATCTTGAATATTCCCCCTGGAAAATACAGTCTCACCGCTCAAATGATTGGCTTCAAAGGTATTACCAAAACAGATGTTACTGTGAATTCCGACCGCACCACGAAAGTAAACTTCGCTTTGTATGAAGAAGCTATCGGTATGGAAGAGGTCAGGGTAACAGCTGAAAAACCCAAGGTCGAGGTAGATCGCACTTACAGTGAATATATTGTAACAGCGGATGATATTGAACGTTCGGTAATGGTAAAATCAGTAGCCGACCTTATATCTCTAGAACCGGGAATGGATGTGAATGGTCAAGGCATGATCCGCGGCGGCGATATGAATTCAATTGCTGCCGATGTTGTGTACTATGTGGATGGTGTGAAAATGACCAGCAACGATGGGCTTACGTTAAACAATTTCACCGGCGTGGGTAAATACGATATCGAATCTATCTCAATCATTACTGGTGGCCTCAGTGCAGAATACGGTAATGCTCAAGCCGGCGTTATTAACATTATTACAAAAGAAGGTACAGATTCCTTTCATGGTAATTTTGAATACACAAACGAATTGGGTGGAGCCAACCATTGGGGCCCCAATTATTATGATGCGGCTATCCATAAGGGGCATATGGAATGGGATAATTCGGAATGGGTAAATGAAATTGATAGCACAACGGGTAAATTAGCACACCAAAAAATTGATTATACAAAGTATGCCGGTTACGCTATCCAAGCGAATATAACCGGCCCTTTAATGAAGGGTGTATCATTTTTCCTGGGTGGTCGAACCAACAATAATGCTGTAAATAGCATTAGTCCATTGTCCCACTCTGCAGATAATTTCGAAGGCACCTGGAAATTATCTCTTAACCTTCATCCCAAAATATCTCTGAAGTTCGGTGGCGTATATTCACAAAACTGGAATTACCACTCTGTGGCTGGAGTTGGCGGGATTAAAGGAATGGGAGATGACGGAAAGAACATCTTCTTACCAATGGAAAACGCCTCTTCCGGAAAGATCATTAATACTAATCAAATGAGTTATATGGCCATCAGCCATATGCTTTCAGAAAGAACTTATTACGAATTACGGGTTTCAAATAGTATCAATGCACAGACACCTGAAGATTTTCCTGATTCAACAATGGAGATCAGAAAGGACGCAGATGGCTGGTTCAATCTACCTCGAGATGTCTATGCCTACGATGAAGGGAAACGTACACGCTTCCAGGTAAAGTTCGATTTTACCAGTCAATTCAATAATAATAATCTCTTAAAAACTGGTATTGATTATACAGATTACAGTGTGTGGGCTCGAAATTATTCTGATGTGCTAAACAGCCGACGACTACATTACATTGGGTATCACCACCGCACAGGAAACCCTGTACAGCCAAAACAATTCGCCTGGTACATTCAAGATAAAATGGAATATAAAGGACTGGTGCTCAATGCTGGTATTCGCATGGATCATTTTGATCCTTCCGTGAAGCACCCATTAACAACAGCTATAGCTGCCTCAGACTATTTCTTTGATACCTTTACCCGCTTTAACTACGATTCATTAGAATCATTTGGCCTGCTTGAAAAAACGAAACCAATTACGGCCTGGAGTCCCCGAATTGGTGTAGCACACCCAATCACCGATCGTTCCATGATCCATTTTTTCTACGGACATATTTACCAATTAGCCAGTTTTTATACCATGTATGGCGAACGCTGGGTCAACGATGGGACTCGTGATACAGACATAAATAGTAATAATCTAAATGATGATACAGAATTGTATAATACTCTTGAAGAAAGCTTTTTTGGCAATCCACGCCTCACCTATGAAAAGACCATTAGTTTTGAGCTTGGTTTTGATTGGAATTTTTACTCCGATTACATCTTGGCCTTATCAACGTTTTACAAGAGTTCAAGCAACCAGGTATCTAGTCCAGGAACAGTGCAATTAAATTGGTGGGACCCCGCTAAACAAATGTTTGATTTCCAGTTCACCCACATGGCTGGCAATGGTATTCATGAGGATATCCAGGGATTTGAATTATCGCTTAAGAAGAACTTCAACAATTATTTTGGCTTTAACATTGCCTACAATATACAGTGGGCAGTGAAAGGGGAAGCAGGAGTTGGAAGTCAGTTTTGGATACCGGATTCTGCATTTGTTGCTGATGGCAAGTTCTGGATGATGTATAGTTCTAATGATGACGGTTCCGAGACACCTCGACCATTGGCTCCTGTATTTTTAGCGAATCAATACGCCAGTAAAGCAAATACATTTCTTGATTCATTGAGAGCACTGGGAATGGAGATACATGATGCCGGGAACACTGGCCTACATTGGGTCGAATTTTGGGGCGGTACAGAAGAAGAACCTAAACCAGACGCAGATATCAGGAATTATGGCAAAGCCCAGATATTTATTGCCACACCAGACAAATTTGGGCCAATGGGCTTGTTTGGCAATATCACTGCTAACATTGTCTACCGTATGTCCACGGGGACTCCCTTTGAATACTCACCAATTGGCGGAGCCTCAGAGTGGCGTAATGGACCACTGACAACTCGTACCGATTTATCTTTTGAAAAAGTGATCTACCAGAAAAATACTGCCAAGGGAACGCTCTATATTCAGGTTTCCAATTTATTTGACCAGCGTGATGTGCGTGGTGACGGTGGTTTCAGTTCTATCTATGGGCCCGGTGAATTCATTCGCTGGGGAATGGAAACACCGCGACCAGATAATAAACAATACCAGGATTATGGTGATTTTTACGGCAATTCCCGTTACCATGGCTCACCCCGCGAAATCCAGATTGGCATTAGAACTTCATTTTAACTATTGGTTAATAATTTGCAAGACCAGAAAAAAGAAAAAAGCTTCATTTTGTTATTCCTTTTAATTATGGTCGTACCCATTTCCAGTTCAATTCTATATGCCCAAGCGGATCCGGTGAGTGGGTTTGCGCCACGGCTATTAACCCGGGGAAAACTATGGGGCACATTCCGGAATAACGGACTCCAGGGTGGCGGAAATACACCACGCTATCAAAGCCATGATCAAACCACACTAGAATACCCTGGCAACGCCGGCAGGGCACAGGATTTTATGGCATACTGGCTGGACATTGCGGCCGTATTAGCTGAAGCGCCTAATATATTAGATGTGGCGCGAGTCTGTAATCCGCAAAATGCCCGCGGTGTTGGTTTATGGTTTCTTGGTATTGGGGATGGCGTCGATACGTTAGTTTCATACTCAGGGCCACGAGATGTCACCAATGATGTTGTTGCAAAAAGATATCCTGTTTCCAGTTCAATTGAGGCCAGTCTTGGTGATTCGACCGGCCCAAATTTTGAGCGCTCAAATTATTCTCCCTATCATACTGATATCAGTGGGAATGAGCCGGTTGAAATCCATAATTACCGCCATGGTGATTATATTATAAATGATGAATTTCCGGAGGAGATCATCCTTAGCCAATGGGAAAATAAACTAGGTCTAACTGTAAC
>ERZ651768.3217-NODE-3217-length-11011-cov-18.812420_pt1 | contig 11011 bp, 10 predicted proteins | sample MGYA00514754_ERZ651768 | MGnify/ENA metagenome assembly ERZ651768 | reverse complement strand
CCGAAGGCCGAATTCTCGGTGGAAGAGCCCATGGCGAACTCATCCATGTTGGTCTTGCCGACCAGCACCGCCCCGGCGGCCGAGAGGCGCTTAACGACCGTAGCGTCGTAGGGGGGCCGCCAGTTCTCGAGGATCAAGGACCCGCACGTGGTGGGTACCCCCCTGGTGCACAGGTTGTCCTTGGCGGCCACCGGCACCCCGGCCAACGGTCCAGGATCCTCACCGGACGCGACCCGGTGGTCGATGACATCTGCCGCCTCGAGCGCCTCGTCGGCCATGACCAGGTTGAAGGCGTGGATCCGGTCCTCGGCGGCGTCGATGGCCTCCAGGTACTCCTCGACCACCGACCGAGCCGACCGCTGGCCGGTGCGGACCGAGGCGGCAAGGTCGACAGCGCTCATGGCGCCTCCCCCAACACCGGCGGAACCCTGAACTGCCCGTCCTCGACGGCCGGCGCAGCAGCCAGCACCTCGTCGGGATCGAGGGTGGGGCCGACTTCGTCGGCGCGGAGCGCGTTGCTAAGGGGAAGCGGATGGGCGGTCGGTTCCACCCCGTCGAGGTCGAGGGAGTCGAGGTCGGCCGCGTGGTCGAGGACGGCTCCCAACTGCGAGGTGAAGGACTCCAGTTCCTCAGGTCCCAGTTCAAGTCGGGCCAGTCGGGCCACATGGGCGACGTCGTCGGTAGAGATCCGCTCGGTCACGGTTCCAGAGAGTAGAGGCCCCGACGGCCGAGGCCACCGGTCATCCGGTGGTCAACTTCACGAGGGTGTCGGGAAGGCCCAGGGCTGTGGCCGGGGGGTCCTGGCGCACCACGGTGCCGTCCTCGGGACCTTCAACGGTGACCACCCGGAATCCGGCAGCGGCCAGACGGGCCTCGGCGGCGACCAACGGGAGACCTGCTACTTGTGGGATGGGCCGCGGCTCGGGCCCTGTCGACACCAGAACGTGGACCACCTCGTCGGCCGCCACCACGGTTTCTGGGGGCGGATCGAGAGCCAGCACCATCCCCTTGGCCTGGAACTCGTCGTGGGAGGCCACACGGCGAGGTGACAGTCCCACCGCCTCGAGCGCCGCCTCTACGTCCTCCACCGGTCGGCCCACCAGGCCGGAGGGAACCAGGCGCGGCGCCGGCCCGTCGGACACCAACAGGGCCACCCCGTCGCCGCGGGGCAGGTCGGAGGAGGTCTCCAGGACCTGGATGACCACGTCGGCATCGACATGTTCACTAAACGCCCGGCTGACGTCGCCCACAGCCAGCCCGGCCGAGTCGAGCAGGCGTTCGACGCCGATCAGGCTCTTACCTGCCAGGTCGGAGGGGACCGGCACCCTTTCCGCACCGAGGGACAGGACCAGGATCACCGTTTCTCCCTCCCCTAATGAGGTACCACCCACCGGCTCGGTGGCTAGCACCTCGCCCTCGACCGTGCCGTCGAGACGATCGAAGCGCTCCTCGACAGTCCAGCCGAGGGCCTCCAGAAGATCGCGGGCACTCTCTCCGGACGACCCCGGGAGCACTGGCAGCATGCGGGTGTCGTCGCGGGTCGACTCCCAGAGCACCGTCCCGCCGACCACTGCTGCGACCACCAACACCCCGGCGAGAACGGCGGCTGGCCAACGGCGCTGGGGTCCTACTGGGCGGGTCGGTGGGGGTGGTTGAGGCGGCGGTTCGGGGGCCAGAGGGATGGTCGCCGGCACTAGCGGTGCCTCGCCGGTAAGTGGTGCTGCGCCGATCTCACCGGGCCCAACGAAGGGCAGCGGTTCGGGCCGGGACATCCGGCTGGCCGCGTCGAGTAGCAGGCGGCCCATCTCGGCGGCCGACGGCCGATCCTCCGGTTGAGCAGCTCCGGCCCGGGAGACCACCGGGGCCAGCGGGCCTAGGAGATCGGGAACCGGCACGTTGCGGCCCTCCCGGGCTCGAAGGGTTCCGATCACCGTGTTCTCCACGAACGGAAGGTGGCCGGTGGCCGCCTCGACCATGCACAGAGCTAGCGCGTAAATGTCGGACCGTCCGTCGAGGACCAGCCCCTGGGCCTGCTCGGGAGATGAGTACCTGGCTGTGCCCACGTAGCCGCGTAGCCCGCCGAGTTCGTCCAGGCGGGGGCCGGAGGCGCTGATCTCCGATTGGGTGGCATCCATGAACGCCGAGGCCAGCCCGAAGTCGGCGATCCGGAGGTGCCCGTCCTGGCCGAACAGGAGGTTGGCCGGCTTGACGTCACGGTGGACGATTCCCTGGGCGTGGGCGTGGTCGAGGGCCCGGCAGGCCTCAAGGAAGACGGACAGGACCTGTGACGGGCTGAGCGTCCGGCCGCTGTCGAGGATGCTGCGCAGGCTCCCGCCGGCCAGGTATTCGGTGACCAGGTAGGCGCGGCCGTCGACGCCCCAATCGAAGACCCGCACCACCTGTGAACTGGTCAGGGAAGCCGCGGTACGCGCCTCGGCCTTGAAGCGCTCAACAAATGCCGGGTCGGCGGCCAGGTCGGTGTGGAGCACCTTGACCGCCACCTCACGGCCCAGGCTCATGTCTTGAGCCAGGTAGACCGAACCGGAACCGCCGGTACCCACCACGGTACCGAGTCGGTACCGCCCCCCGAATACGCGGCCTGACAGGTCCTGGGGGGCGTGGCCGCCGTGACGGTAGGGGTCACGCCCCCGGGGGCCCTCGTTCACCCCCCGAGGCTACCCCTGGGTACCCTGCCCCAGTGGTGCGCCTAAACGCGGTGGTCATCAGCGTCCTGCTAGCCCTGGGGGCGGGAGTACTGACCGTTGCGGCACTGCTCGCCGGTGACGGGGAAGCCGACCTGACAGTGGTGTCGAACCGTGCGGTGGTGGAGTTGCTCCCCGCCCGCGGCGACGAGGTGCTGCCCCAGGCGACCGTCGGGGTGATCCTGGCACCCGGCTGGGCAGGTACCCTCGTCTCGGTGGGTGATATCCCGGTTCCGCTCGACCAGCAGCGCATCGAACCTGCGCTTAACTCGGTGCTTTTCCGTCCCGGCAAGGGTCGGGTCCTGCAACGGCTACCGGCTCAGGACGTGTGCGCCGAGGTGCGCTATTGGGAGGTCCAGACCCCCGACCGGACCTCCACCCTGGGCTGGTGCTTCCGGGTGGACGGCTAGGCGGTGGCCGTCCACACCGAGATCGACGGCCCGATCCTCACTGTAACCATCGACCGACCAGAGGCCCGTAACGCAGTCGATTCCGCTACCGCCGAGACGCTCCTGGCTGCCTTCGAGCACTTCGCCGATGACGGGGGCCTGGCGGTAGCCGTCCTAACCGGGGCCGACGGCACGTTCTGTGCCGGAGCCGACCTAAAGGCCATCGCCACAGGACAGTCGCCCCCTGGAAACCGGATCGGGTTAGACGGCCCTGGTCCGATGGGACCGACCCGGCTCCTGCTAGACAAGCCGGTGATCGCCGCCGTCGAGGGCCACGCGGTGGCTGGTGGCCTGGAGCTGGCCCTCTGGTGTGACCTGCGGGTCGCGGCCCGGGACTCGATCTTTGGTGTGTTCTGTCGACGCTGGGGGGTTCCACTGGTCGACGGCGGGACGGTGCGCCTGACCCGGCTCATCGGTCAGTCCCGGGCCGCCGACCTGATCCTTACCGGTCGACCGGTCGGTGGGGAGGAGGCAGCCGGGATGGGCCTGGTCAACCGCCTTACCGAACCGGGGGCGGCGCTCAAGGTGGCCCAGGTTCTGGCCCGTGAGTTGGCCGCCCTCCCTCAAGCTTGTATGCGCTCGGACCTCCGCTCGACCAAGGAGCAGTGGGGCCTGGCCCCCGCCGAGGCCCTGCGGCACGAGAGCGAGTTGGGCCTGGCCACCATTCGCACTGGGGAGACCACAGAGGGGGCGGCCCGGTTCCGGGCCGGGGCCGGCCGACACGGCGAACCGGCCTGACCGATCCGGCCCGCGGTTGGGGGCTCAGCCAGGGAGCCGCCCGGTAGCCAGCAGCCTCTCGAAGCCCTCCTCGTCGAGAACCGGAACACCGAGTTCCTCCGCTCTGGCCGACTTCGACCCACCGCCCTTCCCGACCACTAGGGCCGACGTCTTCGTCGAAACGGCGCCGGGAGAATTCCCGCCGTGCGCGGTGATCGCCGCCCGGGCCTCGTCACGGCTATAGCCGGTGAGGGTGCCAGTGACGACTATGGACAAGCCGGCCAGTGTTTGGGCCGGAGCCCCGGGGCCCTGTCGGGCCTCGGCCACCGGGTCAACCCCGGCGACCCGGAGGCGGGAGAGGAGGGCGCCGTTGCGCTCATCTCCCAGCCAGTCGCGGAGGCTTGCCGCGATGACTGGCCCTACCCCCGCCACGGCTTCGATGTCGGCCATCTCGGCGGCCCTGAGGCCTTCCAAGTCCCCGAACGCCACGGCTAACAGGTAGGCCACCGTGGACCCTACGTGCGGGATCCGTAGGGCGAACAGCAGTCGCCCCAGCGGCCTGGTGCGGGCCGTGTCGACCGCGGCCCGGAGGTTGGCCACCGATGTCTCGCCGAACCCTTCCATGGCCGTGATGCGGTCGTAGTCCAGCGAGAACACGTCGGCCACGTCACCGACCAGGCCCTCGGTGACGAACAGGTCGACCCGCTGCTCGCCGAACCCCTCGATGTCCATGGCTCCCCGCGATGCAAAATGCTGGATTCGCCCACGGACCTGACGTGGGCACTGGTAATCGGTGCAGAAGGTGGCCGCCTCCCCCTCGGGGCGGACCAGTGGGCCGCCGCAGGCCGGACATTCGGTGGGGAAGGTCCAGGCGGCTAGCCCGACGGGTCGCTCAGCGAGCACCGGGCCGACCACCTCGGGGATCACGTCCCCTGCCTTGCGGACCACCACCAGGTCACCAGGTCGCACGTCCTTGCCCGCCGCCTGGTCAGCGTTGTGGAGCGTGGCCGTGGTGACCGTGGAGCCACCCACAAAAACCGGCTCTAGCCGAGCGAACGGCGTGGCCTGGCCCCCCGGACCGATCGATACCTCGATGTCGATCAGGTGGGTTGTCCGCTCCTCGGGCGGCAACTTGTAGGCCACCGCCCACCGGGGGGCCCGGGCCGTTGACCCGAGTCGCTCTTGGAGAGCCAGGTCGTCGACCTTGACCACTACCCCGTCAATTTCGTAGTCCAAGTCGTGGCGAGTCGCGCCGGCGGCAGCCACGAAGTCCACTACCTGGTCGAAGTCGTCGAGGCGTTCCACCTGGTCGTTGACCGGAAGGCCTAAGCCGGCCAACCAGGCCAGGGTCTCTCGATGGCTGACCAAGGGTGGACCGTCCACCACCTCGCCGGTCTGGTAAACCCAGAACGACAGGTGGCGCGCCGCGGTGACCTCCGGGTCCTTCTGTCGCAACGATCCGGCGGCGGTGTTACGGGGGTTAGCGAAGGTCGCCTGGCCAGCCTCGGTGCGGAGAGCGTTCAGGGCATCGAAGGCGGCTATGCCCAGGTACACCTCACCACGCACCTCCAGCACCGGTGGGACACCGTCGCCGAGAGACCTGGGCACGTCGGCAATGGTGGCCACGTTGGCGGTGACATCCTCGCCGACCCGACCGTCACCCCGGGTGGCCGCCTGTACCAGTACCCCGTCTTCGTAGCGCAGTGACACGGCCAGGCCATCGAACTTGAGCTCGCACGTCCAGGCTGGATCAGGGAAATCGTCGCCGAGACGGCGGACCACCCTTTCCGACCAGGCCCGTAGCTCGTCGATGTCAAATGCGTTGTCCAGCGACTGCATCGGCACCCGGTGCTCGACCTCGTCAAACGTGGTCCGCCCCGGGCTGCCCACCCAGCGGGACGGCGAGTTCCGATCGGCTAGTTCTGGGTATTCGGCCTCCAGGGCGCGGAGTTCGGCAACCAGGAGGTCGTAGTCGGCGTCGGGGATCTCCGGGGCGTTGTCGGCGTGGTAGCGGTCGAAGTGGTGGGCGACCAGCGCCCGCAACTCGGCGGCGCGGTCGGCCGGTCCTCCTGCCGGAGAGCCGGTCGGGGCATCCGCGGGGGCCACGGGCCGAGCCTATCGGCGGTCCCCGGGCCGGCCGGGAAGGCCCAGGCAGCCCTAGCGTGCGGTACGTGAGCCCATCGGATCCCGTTGCCGGCGGGAGCCGGCGCAGTGAGACGACAGCATCCTGGGTGCTACGCATCCTTTGGTTGGCCCTGCCGCTCGCCGTCGGCCCGGCCGTGGCCGAGGGCCTCAATGATGCTCCGGGTCCCGTACGAACCACCGCATCGGTGGGCCTGTGGGCCCTGTGGGCGGTCGGCCTGCTGGCCACCTTGGTCCCCCGGCCCCTCTCCCTGGCCGGGGTGCGCCTGGGCGGTCCAGCAGCTTTCGCGACCGGGGTGTGGGCGGCGGTGGCTACCGGCCTGTCGCCCGCCGGCCTGGCCGGTCTGGTGGCCGGAGCTCTGGTCGCCGGGGTGTCAATTTCGGCTCCGGTCGGGGACCGGTTCGTGGACGGTGCCTCCTACGGCGATGAGCGCCGGTTCCTGCTCCGGGCCCCTGGCCCGGTGGTCGTGGTAATGGTCCCACTGGCCTGGGTGGTGGCCGTCGCCGGTGTGGTCACCGGGCCCCTCCTAGTAGCCAACGGGTCTCTGACCGCCGGGATCCCGGCGTGCATCGTCGGCCTGCCGGCCGCAGGTCTAGCCGCCCGGGCCACCCACCAGTTGGGCCGCCGGTGGGTGGTGCTGGTACCGGCCGGCATGGTGCTCCACGACCACCTAGCCGTGGCCGACCCGACCCTGATCCCCAGGACACAGGTCTCCTCGGTGGCCCCGGCCGCCACCCACACGACCGCAACCGACCTCAGCCAAGGGGCTTTCGGTCTGGCCCTCGAGGTGCGGTGCCGTGATCCACTGAACATGGCGCTCCGCCACGGTCGTCGAGGGTCGGGAGCCGGGAGTCGGACCCCGGTCGGAGCCTTCCTGTGTACCCCGGCCAGACCGGACGTCCTTCTGGCCGAGGCGGCGGCTCGCCGGCTGACCAGCGGAGCGGTGCCGGGTTAGGCAGCTAGTCCGCCGCCTACCACCTCCTCGCCCTCGTAGAAGACGACGCTCTGGCCTGGAGCTACTCGGCGGTGCGGCTCGTCCCACTGCACGCCGTCGGGGTCGACGGCGGCCCACCGGGGGGTCCCGTGTGCGCTGGTTTGGACGAGCAGTCGCCCATTGACCGCTCCATGGGCCCACCGGGTGGTCTCGACCGTCGTGTGGTCGACCAGCAGGTCGGCGGCCGGCCCAACAGTGACTGTGGCCGCGGCCACGTTCACTGCTGTGGCGTACCGGGCGCCTAGACCTCCGGCGAGGTCCATCCCGTGGCGCTGACCCACTGTGACCAGTTCCACCGCTTCGACCCGGCCCACCTGGTGGCCCGCCCCGTCGACTACTCGCCCGGGGGTGAGGGGAATACGACGGCCTAGGAAATCGGCCCGGCCGTCGCGGCGGGTGATGAAGCACACATCCTGGCTGTCCGGCTTGGTGGCGGTGCGCAGCCCCAGCCGTGAGGCTTCGGCCCGGACCTCGTCCTTACTCATGTGGCCTACCGGGAGCACCAGTTCGGTCAGTTGGCCCTGGTCGAGCATGTAGAGCACGTAGGACTGGTCCTTGGCCCGATCAGCGGCCCGGGCCAACCGGAGGGTGCCGTCGCCCCGCTCGACGATGCGGGCGTGGTGACCGGTGGCCAAACGTTCGAAGCCCAGTGCCCGGGCCCGGACCAGAAGCCGGTCGAACTTGACGTGCCGGTTGCACTCCACGCACGGGTTCGGCGTCCGGCCTACTGCGTGGTCGGCCAGGTAGGGGGCCACCACATGCTGGTCGAAGTGGTCGCCCAGGTTGAACACGTGGTGGTCGATGCCAAGGGCGTCGGCCACCCGGCGGGCGTCGTCCACGTCGGACACCGAGCAGCACCCGGAGTCTGACTCGCCGCCCCACAATCGCAGGGTCACCCCGACCACCTCGTGCCCGGCCTCGAGCAGTAGTGCGGCGGCTACCGAGGAGTCCACACCGCCCGACATGGCCACCAGCGTGCCGGCCATCAGGCATGCTCCCGGAGCCGGTCTACGGCGGCCGGAACGACGGCCAGAGCATGGTCGACCTCGGCGTCCGTGGACCCGTGGCCCAGCGAAAGGCGCAGCGACCCCCGGGCCACCTCCCGGTCGATACCCATGGCGGCCAGCACGTGGGAGGGCTCCTGGGCGCCGCTGGCGCATGACGACCCGGCGCTGGCCGCGATGCCTTCCTGCTCAAGAAGGAAGAGCAGGGCCTCGCTCTCCACGCCAGCGAAGCACAGGTGGGCTATCCCCGGGGTACGGGGCGTGCCATCGGGAACAGTGCGACTGGTGTCTGGCACCCGGTCGACCAGGCCGACCTCCAGGCGGTCCCGCAGTCGGCCGATCCGTTCGGCAGTCGCGGCCCGCTCGGCGGCCACTAACCGGGCTGCCTCTCCGAGGCCCACGGCAGCTGCCACATTTTGGGTGCCGCCCCGTCGTTCCCGTTCCTGGCCCCCACCCCGGATCGTCGGTGCTAGGGGCACCTCGGCACAAAGCACCAGGGCGCCCGCTCCCTTCGGGCCACCGAACTTGTGGCCGGTGAGGCTCACCAGCTGTGCCCCCCGGCAGGCGGAGACCAGGTCCAACCAGGCGGTGGCCTGCACTGCGTCGGTGTGGACTACCGCACGCGGGGCGTGGACGGCCACGATCTCGGCGACCGCGCTCACATCGTTGACCACACCGGTCTCGTTGTTGGCCGTCATGACCGACACCAGAGCGATGTCGGCCAGAGCGTCGAGCGTGTCGATCAGCCTGTCATGGTCGACCCGGCCCGCTGGGTCGGTGGGTACCACAACCCCGCCTGAGTCGCGGACCGGCTCCAAGACCGCCGGGTGTTCGGCGGCCGGGCACACGGCCAGGCCTCCGGTGGCCCGTAGCACCCCGTCCACGGCCAGGTTGTCGGATTCGGTGCCACCGCTGGTGAACACCACGTTCCCCGGATCAGCGCCCAGAAGTGCAGCCACGGCGTCGCGTGCGTCGTCGAGGGCGCGGCGGGCGTGACGGGCCTCTCGATGGGCTCCCGACGGGTTGCCCGGATGGTCGGTCAGCCAGGGCAGCATGGTCTCGACCACCTCGGGCCGGGCCGGGGTGCTGGCCGCATGGTCGAGGTACGCCTCCACGAACCCGAGGCTACGGGGAACACCTGTCCTAGGACGGTCCGGCATGAAAATCGACGTTGGGCTCGCCATGAGTATCAGCGACACTGGGCCGATGGAGGGCTGGGAAGCAGGAACCTACGGGGCTGTACACGCCGGGGTATACGACGACTGGTACGGCGAGGGAGGACGCTTCCCGTTGGCCGCGGCGGGAACCCCTGCCGAGGTGGCCGACGGGGTGACCACCCTGGTGGCCGACGCTGGCGGTGGCCCGGTCCTCGAGCTCGGGGTGGGCACCGGCCGGTTAGCCCTCCCGCTGGCCGAACGGGGGCTGGACGTCACGGGCCTGGACGACTCCCCGGAGATGCTGGACCGGTTGCGGGCCAAGCCAGGTGCCGATCGCCTGGTCCTGGTGGAGGGCGACATGGCCGACCCGTCTACCGGGACCGGGTTGGCCGACGGGTCGTTCGCCGTGGTGTTGATCGGGTTCAACACCCTGTTCTGCCTGACCACCGCCGAGGCTCAGGCCTCCTGTGTGGCCGGAGTGGCACGACTACTGGCCCCGGGAGGCCACTTCGCCGTCGAGGCTTTCGTGCCCGATCCCGACTCCCACGAGGGAATCTCCGTCCGGGCTATTGAGGCCGACGCCGTGGTCCTCGACATTGCCCGCTTCGACCGGGACACCCAGGAAATCGTCGGCCAACGGGTAGAAGTAGGCGCCTCCGGCAATCGTTTGTTCCCCTACCACCTGCGCTATGCGACCCCCGACCAGATGGACGCCATGGCCACGGCCGCCGGATTGGCAGCCCGGGGACGCTGGGCCGACTGGTCGGGCAGCCCGTTCAACGAGGACTCCACCGGCCACGTGTCGGTGTGGTCGAGGCCCGGCGCCTAGGCGGCTTTGACAAGTGGGGCTGGCGGGTTAGGTCGTCGGGTAACCGGCTAGCCGAGGAGGGGGTCCCACCACCGTCCGGCGGCCCAGATGGTGGCCGCCGCACATCCGATGGTGAACAGCACCGGTATTGCACTGCCCACTGTTCGGGTCAATCCCCGCCGGTCGGCCTCGTCGACCGCCCAGCCCAGGGCTAGACCGCCGAGCAGCCCGCCGAGGTGCCCGCCGATCGAAATGTTGGGCCGGGCGAACGTAAAGATCAGGTTGACCACCAGAAGGCTGCCGATCCCGGTGGACCACGGGCTGATGCCTCGCCTCACCTGCAGGGCCACCGTTGCTCCCATGACTCCAAACACCGCACCCGAAGCGCCCACGGTTCGCGCCAGGGGTTCGATCAGCATCACCCCTAGCGAGCCAGCGGTCAGTGAGCCCAGCACCAGTCCCAGATACCGGACAGGTCCTTGGATCCGCTCTAACTGGTGGCCGATCATCCATAGCAGGAACATGTTGAAGGCCAGGTGGATGATCCCTCCGTGGAGGAACGCCGAGGTGACGATCCGCCACCACTCCCCGGTAGCCACCCCCTCCAGACATCGCCCGTACCACGGGAAACAGGCACGTAATTCGAAGTCAAAGGAAAAGGGGCCGCCGCCGCCGGATATCGACCCCCCGGTGATGAGGGTCCACAGGAAGACGGCAACATTCACGACGATCAGGGCCCGAGTGACAGGGGCCTGACCCGCCTCTAGGTCTTGCCGGCCAGTGGCCCGCCGGACCATCCGGGAACGCCGGGCTCTGCCAATGGGGGTTGTTCCGGCACACGACGGGCAGTGGAAACCGACCGACGCCGTGTTCATGCAGTCGATACAGATCCGCCTCTCGCACCGCTGGCAGGTGACCCCGGCGCGGCGATCGGGATGCCAGTGGCAGACGTCGGGAGGTGGGCTCACCCGTCGAACGGTACCGGCCGGGGGTCAACCCTCAGTGTCGGATGATGACCGGAACCGACGCCGGGTCGG
>ERZ651768.3214-NODE-3214-length-11016-cov-3.661852_pt1 | contig 11016 bp, 5 predicted proteins | sample MGYA00514754_ERZ651768 | MGnify/ENA metagenome assembly ERZ651768 | reverse complement strand
GAACAAGCCAGTTGAGTCAGTTTGGTGATCAAACCAATCCACTTGCAGAGATTACTCATAAACGCAGAATTTCGGCTTTGGGTCCAGGTGGATTAACACGGGAGCGGGCTGGTTTTGAGGTGCGAGATGTTCACTATACTCATTATGGGAGACTCTGTCCGATTGAAACACCTGAAGGTCCCAATATTGGATTGATTTCATCCTTGGCATTAATGGCCAAGATCAATAAACACGGATTTATTGAAGCCCCCTATCGAAAAGTTAAAAAAATGGATAAAACATCTTTAGCGACGGGAGAGATTGAATATCTTTCTGCGGATGATGAAGATAGAGCATTGATAGCACAATCTAATGCAAAATTGGATAAAAAGGGAAATCTTGTTGATAAAATGCTCAGGGGAAGAATCAAGGGTGATTTTCCGGTTGTAAGTCCTCATGAAGTTAATTATATGGATGTTTCTCCAAACCAAATACTCAGTGTCGCCGCTGCATTAATTCCATTTCTTGAGCATGATGATGCAAATCGTGCCTTAATGGGTTCAAATATGCAAAGGCAATCAGTACCATTGATGAGGCCAACGGCACCCTTAGTTGGGACAGGACTTGAGAAAGTAGTAGCAAAGGATTCCAGAGCATGTATTGTTTCTCCAGAAAATGGGGAAGTGGTCTGGGTGGATGCAGAAAAAATTATTCTAAAAACAGAAGAAGTCCCAGATGCACTGCGATTAGTAAAAGGCGATAATCTTGTGGAAATAAAATTAAAAAAGTATGTTCGCTCTAATCAAAATACCTGTCATAATCAACGTCCTTTAATAAAGGAGGGAGATAAAGTGAAGGCAGGAGAAGTGATCGTTGATGGTGCCTCGAGCCAAAATGGAGAATTAGCATTGGGTCAAAATGTTATGGTAGCATTCATGCCATGGCGAGGTTATAATTTTGAAGATGCAATTGTTATCAGTGAGCGTTTAGTAAAGGATGATTTATTTACCTCCTTACATATAAATGAAGTTGATCTTGAAGTGCGAGATACAAAAAGAGGAGAGGAAGAGCTTACAGCGGAAATTCCGAATGTAAGTGAAGAAGCTACCAAAGATATTGATGAAAACGGAATTGTACGGATTGGAGCTAAAATAAAAGAGGGTGATATTATTATTGGTAAAGTAACTCCCAAAGGAGAAACGGACCCAACACCTGAAGAAAAATTATTGAGAGCTATTTTTGGTGAAAAAGCAGGAGATGTTAAAGATGCTTCAAAAAGGGCGACTCCGGGAATTCGAGGTGTTGTGATTAACACCAAGTTGTTTGAGAAGCATGTTAGACGGTCCCGTGCAGATGACCGAAAAAAGATATTGAATTATCAAAAAATAACCAGAGAAGAAAAGAATTCATTATTGAAAAACAGGGATTCAAAATTAATTGAATTGATGAAATCTCAGATCTCAGCAGGTATTAAAGACCGATCCAGTGGAAAAACCTTAATAAAAAAAGGTACTAAGTTGACCGTTAAACGTGCTAAATCATATGACCTTGAGCGATTTTCTCAGGAAGTTCCTTGGGTAGAAAATGAGGAGATTTGGGACAAAATCCGTACCATCTGGAGATCATTTAGAAAGGAATGGCAAAGGATAGAATCTCAATTGGAAAGAGATGTTTTTACTCTGAAAATTGGAGATGAGCTTCAGCCTGGTATTTTACGATTAGCAAAAGTGTATATTGCCAATAAGAGAAAGATTCTAGTAGGTGATAAAGTAGCTGGTCGTCATGGAAATAAGGGTGTTATTGCCGCTATTGTTCCCGAAGAAAATATGCCGTTTATGAAAGATGGAACCCCTATAGATATAATCCTGAATCCTTTAGGTGTACCATCCAGAATGAATTTAGGTCAATTGTACGAAACGATGCTCGGATGGGCAGCTGATGTCCTGGATGTGAAATATGAAACCCCTGTTTTTAATGGTGCTACACCTGAGGAAGTTCAGCAGGAAATGAAGAAAGCAAAGTTACCTATCACAGGAAAAACTACTCTCATTGACGGTCGATTAGGAGAACCATTTGACAATCCAATCATGATAGGGAACATTTATATGATGAAACTCAGTCACATGGTCGAGGATAAAATGCATGCCCGTTCCACTGGTCCATACTCCTTGATTACCCAACAGCCATTAGGCGGGAAAGCACAGTTTGGAGGTCAAAGATTTGGAGAAATGGAAGTGTGGGCTCTTGAAGCATACGGGGCCGCTCATACATTACAGGAAATCCTTACAGTGAAATCTGATGATGTTGAAGGACGTTCACGGGTGTATAATGCTCTTGTCAAGGGAGATGATATGCCCAATATCGGTACTCCGGAATCGTTCCATGTTCTCATAAAAGAGTTGCAGGGACTGGGTTTGGAAATTGAATTAGATTAAAGGAGAATTAAGTTTGACTTACATTCAATCAAGTAAAATAGACACATCAAAAAAATATAAATCAGTAACTATCAGTTTAGCGTCACCAGAGTCGGTGTTGCAGCGATCCTACGGTGAGATATTAAAACCGGAAACGATTAATTATCGTTCCTATAAACCTGAAAAGGACGGATTATTCTGTGAAAAAATATTTGGTCCTATCAAGGATTATGAATGTCATTGCGGAAAATATAAGGGAATTCGTTATCGAGGAATTATCTGTGACAGGTGTGGTGTAGAAGTCACACGAAAAAAAGTTCGTCGTGAGAGGACAGGACATATTACATTAGCAGTCCCGGTTGTTCATATTTGGTATCTGAAATCAATACCCAGCAAATTGAGTTATTTAATGGGCTTAAGTACTCGAGATTTAGAAAAGGTAATTTATTACGAGGTTTTTATAGTGATTGATCCAGGTAAAAGTGACCGGAAATTTCTGGAATTAATTAGTGAAGAAGAGTATAATGAGTTAGAAAATCAGTTTGGACATTATGCGGTTTCAGATGAGGAGCGGGATAACGATGATTATTTCCAAGCATTGATGGGTGGTGAAGCGATTAAAGAGGCTTTAAGCCGATTAAATTATTATGAAGTAAAAAAAGATCTTGAGGAGTTGGTCAAGTCTACAAAGTCGGTTCAGAAAAAAAAGGATGCACTGAAGCGGTTGAAAGTAGTTAATGAGTTTGTGAATGATGGAACCAGAAAGAAAATCAACCGTGCGGAGTGGATGATTGTCGCAATTCTGCCGGTTATACCCCCGGAATTAAGACCATTGGTGCCTTTGGAAGGTGGTCGATTTGCAGCCAGCGATCTGAATGATTTGTACCGCAGGATTATCATTAGGAATAATCGGTTGAAACAATTAATTGAAATCAAAGCTCCCGATGTAATATTGCGAAATGAAAAACGAATGCTTCAAGAATCTGTGGATGCACTTTTTGATAATAGCCGCAGGAAAACTGCTATACGAAGCGGTACAAGAAGACCCTTAAAATCATTGTCGGATATGCTGAAAGGAAAACAGGGAAGGTTCCGTCAGAATTTATTGGGGAAACGAGTGGATTATTCAGGTCGATCTGTTATTGTTGTAGGTCCAGAATTAGAGTTACATGAGTGCGGACTTCCAAAAGACATGGCGCTTGAGTTGTTTAAGCCTCACATGATTCGTGCATTGATTGAACAGGGACATGCCACAACTCCACGTGGCGCAAAATTGATGATAGAAAATAAAGATTCAGCAATTTACAACGTATTGGAAACTGTCGTAAAGGATCACCCCGTATTACTGAATCGTGCCCCAACATTACACCGATTGGGTATTCAAGCATTTCAACCGGTATTGATTGATGGTAAAGCGATTAGGATTCATCCATTAGTCTGTTCCGCATTTAATGCAGATTTTGATGGTGATCAAATGGCTGTACATATCCCGTTGTCAATCCAAGCGCAGGTAGAATCCAGAATCCTTATGCTTTCGAGTCATAATGTTTTACATCCTGCCAATGGAAAACCTGTTGCAATTCCATCGCAAGATATGGTTTTGGGATGTTATTATCTGACAAACCCACGGAAAGGAGACTTGGGTGAAGGTAAATTTTTTAAATCTTTTCAAGAAGCTATTTTAGCCTGGGAGAACAGAAAAGTAGGATTGCATGCTATTGTAAACGTTCGGCATAATGAAAAATGGTATAAAAACACGACGGTTGGAAGAATTATATTTAATTCAATTCTTCCTGAAGAGATGGAATATTCGGATGTCGTTATAACTAAAAAGAATTTAGGGGAGATTGTAAATCAATGTTACCTAAAAGCAGGGAATCAAAAAACAGTCATCTTTTTGGATAAATTGAAAAAACTTGGTTTTGACGCCGCGACCAGGGGTGGCTGTTCGGTATCCATAAGTGATATTTTGATCCCTGAAAAAAAAGAAGAAGTTTTAAAGGTTGCATTTAAAGATGTTGAAAGTATCCAGAAAAAATTCACAGACCATATCCTGACTGATGGTGAGCGGTACAACAAGGTAATTGATATTTGGACAGAAGCAACGGGTCTTGTGGCAAAATACATGATGGATGATCTTGAGAAAGACCAGAATGGATTTAACCCTGTATTTATGATGGCAGGTTCAGGTGCGAGGGGTACGGAAGATCAGGTAAAACAGTTAGCGGGAATGCGAGGTCTGATGGCGAAACCAAAGAAATCTATGACAGGTGAAAAAGGAGAAATCATAGAATCGCCGATCATTTCAAATTTTAAAGAAGGTTTATCTGTAATGGAATACTTTATATCTACTCATGGAGCTCGAAAAGGGTTGGCGGACACTGCATTAAAAACAGCAGATGCCGGGTATTTGACACGACGATTAGTGGATGTTTCCCAAGATGTTGTCATCAGAGAACTTGATTGTGGTACAATCAACGGAATCACTATTCATCCTTTAAAAGAGGAAGAAAAGGTAATTGAGGAACTCTCAGAGCGTATTTTAGGAAGAGTTCTTGTGGATGATATTATTATCGGGGGTAAAGTATTAATTTCCTCAGGACAATTAATTGATGAAAAAAATATTGATATAGTTGATGAAAGTGGAATGCAAAGTGCCAGGATCCGTTCAGTTTTATCTTGCGAATCTGAACGTGGGGTATGTGCCATGTGTTATGGATGGAATCTATCCGATCACCAAATGGTTAATATCGGTACTGCAGTTGGAATCCAAGCGGCGCAAAGTATTGGAGAACCGGGAACACAGTTAACACTCCGCACTTTTCATATCGGCGGTACAGCTACACGGATAATTGAAAAATCTGAAAAAAAGACAAAATTTGGAGGAATCATCAAATTTTCTGAAAACTACAGTTCTGCAGATGCAAAAGATGAATCAGGGGCTACAATGACGCGGTGTATGTCCCGACACTCAAAACTATACATATTAAATGAAAAGAAAAAAGATGAGGTCCTTAGTGAATATAATGTTCCATATGGAGCTAATGTATTCATTAGTGAGGGCGAAAAAATAAAAAGTGGTAAAATATTATTTCGCTGGGATCCTTATACAGATATAATTCTTGCATCCCAGACCGGTATGGTTAAACTAAAGGATTTTATTGAGGGAGAAACCTATCAAGTTGAGGCAGTTGAGGGCGGTAAAAAACAGATGGTGATTATAGAATCACGGGACAGAAATTTAAGTCCTCATATTGAAATTATAGGTGATGATGATGAAATAATGACAGGAGGAACCATCTTACCGGTAAAGGCTACGTTGGTGATTACTGATGGTCAGAAAGTGAACCGTGGACAAACTCTGGTTAAAATTCAAAAAGACATTGGTAAAACTAGGGATATTACTGGAGGTCTCCCAAGAGTGGCAGAATTATTTGAAGCTCGAATTCCAAAAAATCCTTCTGTAGTTTCAGAAATAAATGGTACGGTAAAGGAAGGAGAAAAAAAACGAGGAATTCGAAAGATAATTGTTGAAAGTGGCGATGGTGAATCAAGGTCCTATAATATTCCCTATGGGAAACACGTTATTGTTCATGATGGTGATTTTATTACTTCAGGAACTGCTCTGTGTGAAGGTGCCACATCTCCGGTTGATATCTTAAAAATTAAGGGAGCAGAAGCCGTGAGAGAATACCTAGTAAATGGAATACAGGAAGTATATCGACTACAGGGCGTGAGTATTAATGATAAGCATATAGAGGTGATTGTTCGTCAAATGATGAAAAAACTGGTTGTTTCTGATCCTGGTGATACTCGACTCATGGAATCAGAAAGAATCGATAAGTGGGATTTCAAAAAAGAAAATGATCGTATTTCTGATCATGTTGTGGTCACTGACCCTGGGGATTCTGATTTGGAACTGGAAATGGTAATAGAAAAATCTGAATTTAATGAAATTAACAGTGAGCTAAAAGAAGACGGAAAAAAACCTGCTAAATACAGGAAATCAAAAATTGCAAAATTTGATCACCTTCTTATGGGAATTACACGAGCGTCGTTAAATACGGAAAGCTTTCTATCTGCAGCATCTTTTCAGGAAACCACTCGTGTATTGACCGATGCTGCTTCCTCGTGTAAAACAGATTATCTTAGAGGATTAAAGGAAAATGTGACCATAGGAAGATTAATTCCTGCGGGAACAGGTTTTCCCGATAATCTTCAAATTATGGTGGAAAATAAATCCGAGCGTGCTCCGGCTGAAATAGATAAAGAAGAATCAAAAGATAAAATTTTTGAGGAAGCAATATGATAACTATTGTCAATTTAATAACTATTGATTATATAGAAATAAATTTCATAATATAATAGCTTTATTTGAATTGAAATGCCGACAATAAATCAATTAGTTCGAAAAGGAAGATTTCGGGTTACAAAGAAAAATTCCACTCCTGCGTTAAAGGGAAATCCGCAGAAACGTGGGGTTTGTACACGTGTGTATACAACTACACCTAAAAAGCCGAATTCGGCTTTACGGAAAGTTGCCCGTGTGAGATTGACCAATGGAATGGAAGTTTCGGCTTATATTCCAGGAGAAGGTCATAATCTTCAGGAGCACTCCATTGTCCTCATTGAAGGTGGTCGTGTAAAAGATTTACCTGGTGTACGATACCACATCGTTAGAGGGACTCTTGATACTGCTGGTGTTTCTGACAGAAAAACAAGTCGTTCCCGCTATGGAGCGAAAAAAGCAAGGTCATGAGAAGAAGACGACCTGAAAAAAGGACAATTTTACCTGATCCAGTTTATAGTGACCTGGCTGTGGCAAAGTTTATTAATTTTCTTATGTTAAAGGGGAAAAAAGGTGTAGCAGAAAAAATATTTTATGATGCAATGGATACCATTAAACAGAGAACAAAAATTGATGGGATAAAGGTATTTAAGAATGCGGTGGAAAATACAACCCCTGTATTGGAAGTTAAATCCCGAAGGATAGGTGGAGCGACTTATCAGGTTCCAATTGAAGTTGCCGAAGGAAGAAGGTTCTTTTTAGCGTCTCATTGGATCATTAATTCTGCTATATCCCAAAGTGGAAAACCAATGTCTGAATGTTTGGCTCATGAGTTTATCTCTGCTGCAAATAACGAAGGTAGGGCTATCAAGAAAAAAGATGATACCCATCGTATGGCAGAAGCCAATAAAGCGTTTGCGCATTTTGGAAGAAGAAGATAATGCAAGAATTTCCACTTAATAAAGTAAGAAATATCGGTATTATGGCACATATTGATGCCGGTAAAACAACACTGACAGAAAGAATTCTGTTTTACACTGGGCGTACTCATAGGTTGGGTGAGGTTCATGAAGGCGGCGCAACAATGGATTGGATGGTGCAGGAACGGGAAAGGGGAATTACCATTACTTCAGCAGCGACCACGGCTATTTGGAATGGTCATCGAATCAATATTATTGATACTCCCGGTCATGTAGATTTTACCGTAGAAGTAGAGCGTTCTTTGAGAATTTTAGATGGTACCATTGCTATTTTTTGTGCAGTCGGTGGTGTGGAGCCTCAGAGTGAAACTGTGTGGAGACAAGCTGATAAATATAATGTCCCCCGAATTGCATTTGCAAATAAAATGGATCGAGTGGGTGCAGATTATTTTTTTGTTATCAATATGATAAAAGATCGTTTGAAAGCAAACCCATTACCACTGACCCTACCTATTGGTGAAGGGGAAATGTTTAATGGTATTATAGATTTGTTATCCATGAAAGCAATTTTATATAATGAATCTACCTTGGGAGCAAGATTTGAATATAGTGATATTCCCAGTGATTTGCTAGATGATGCCGAGAAATGGAGACATCATTTGATAGAAGAAGCTGCCACGTATGATGATAGATTGATGGAAAAATATTTAGCAGATAAAGAAATCTCAGTTGAAGAACTTAAAACAGCAATTCGAAAAGGGTGTTTGGATAATACATTTATTCCAATATTTTGCGGATCTGCTTTTAAAAATAAGGGAGTTCAGAGGTTGTTGGATGCAGTAGTTGATTTTCTGCCCACACCGGAAGATGTGGGTGAAGTTCAAGGATTTGATAATAAGGATTCGGATATTGCCCTGATTCGAAAACCAACAATTGCTGAGCCTTTTAGTGCTTTAGCTTTTAAGATAATGACAGACCCTTACGTAGGACGTCTTACCTATTTACGTGTGTATTCCGGTGAATTAAAAAAGGGGTCTTATGTATTCAACTCAAATACAGGGAAAAGAGAGCGAATAAGTCGTATTTTAATGATGCATGCTAATAAACGTGAAGATGTGGATGTAGTCCGAGCAGGCGAGATCGTAGCGGCAGTTGGACTGAAACGGACAAATACGGGCCATACTCTCTGTGATGAAAGACAACCTATTGTCCTTGAAATGATGGATTTTCCTGAACCCGTCATTGAAGTTGCAGTGGAGCCAGTAAGTAAAGCAGATCAGGATGCACTTTCTAATGCATTAGTAAAATTGACACAAGAGGATCCAACTTTTCGAGTTCATAATAATGAGGATACCGGACAAACAATAATTTCGGGAATGGGGGAATTGCATTTAGAAATTCTCATAGACAGAATGTTAAAGGAATTTAATGTAAAAGCAAATATAGGAAAGCCGCAAGTAACTTATATCGAAAGTATTACTAAGGCAGTTTCAAACATAGAAGGTAAGTTTATTCGACAATCGGGAGGAAAAGGTCAGTACGGTCATGTTGTCATTAATGTTGAACCAAATGAACCCGGAAAAGGGTACCATTTTATTAATAAGATTGTAGGAGGTGTGATACCCAGGGAATTTATCCCAGCAGTAGATAAGGGAATCCAGGAAGGAATACAAAACGGTGTTTTGGCAGGATTCCCGTTAGAGGATGTAAGGGTGGAATTGATATTTGGCTCCTACCATAATGTTGACTCTTCAGAGATAGCTTTTAAAATTGCTGGTTCAATGGCTGCAAAGGAAGCGTGTAAGAAAGCAAAACCCATTCTTAAAGAACCAATCATGAAAGTGGAAGTCACCACTCCAGACGAATATCTGGGAGATGTTGTAGGTGATGTAAATTCCCGCAGGGGAAAAATTGAAAGTATGGACCAAAGAAAAAACCTTCAGATCATCACAGCAAATGTTCCTCTCAGCCGAATGTTTGGATATGCTACATCACTTCGGTCGCTTACACAGGGCAGAGCTGTTTTTCATATGGAATTTTCAAAGTTTATGCGAGTTCCTACAAGTATTCAGGAAGAAATTATTGAACAAGTAGCTGGACTTATCAAAGCCTAATTGTAAAAGGAGTAGTCATGTCGAAGGAAAAATTTGAAAGAACGAAGCCACACGTTAATATTGGAACGATTGGTCATGTAGATCATGGTAAGACAACATTAACAGCAGCGATCACTCTATCCCAATCAGCCGGAGGTTATGCTGAGGTACGTACGTTTGATTCTATTGATAATGCACCGGAGGAACGTGAACGTGGGATTACGATTCAGACAGCTCATGTTGAGTATGAGACAGAGAATCGTCATTATGCCCACGTGGACTGTCCCGGTCATGCGGATTATATCAAGAACATGATTACAGGAGCCGCCCAGATGGACGGTGCTATTTTAGTGGTAAGTGCAGCCGATGGTCCCATGCCTCAGACCCGTGAGCATGTATTGTTGGCCCGTCAGGTGAATGTTCCCAGTTTGGTAGTATTCATGAACAAGACGGATCAGGTGGATGATCCTGAGTTGATAGAGTTGGTAGAGTTGGAGTTACGTGATTTATTGAACGAGTATGAATTTCCTGGTGATGATACACCGATTATCAAGGGAAGTGCTTTAGCAGCGTTGAATAGTCCTGATGATGAAGCTGCAACAAAATGTATTGATGAGATATTAGCAGCTTGTGACAGTTTTATTCCTGAGCCTGTTCGCGATATTGAGAAGCCGTTTTTGATGCCAGTTGAGGATGTATTTAGTATTACCGGACGCGGTACAGTAGGGACTGGTCGTATAGAGCGTGGAATAGTGAAGGTAGGTGATGAGCTTGAGATGATTGGAATGGGATCACAGAAGAAGACGGTCTGCACCGGAGTTGAGATGTTTCGTAAGTTATTGGATGAAGGCCGTGCAGGAGATAATGCCGGATTATTGCTTCGTGGTGTTGACAAGGAAGAATTGAAGCGTGGTATGGTATTGGCAAAACCTGGGAGTATTACTCCTCATACAAAGTTTAAGGCGAATGTGTATGTATTGAAGAAAGAAGAGGGTGGTCGTCATACACCATTTTTCAATGGATATCGTCCCCAGTTTTATTTTCGTACAACAGATGTGACGGGAGTATCTACATTACCTGAGGGTACTGAGATGGTAATGCCGGGAGATACAGTAGAATTAGCGATTGAATTAATAATTCCTATTGCTATGAACAAGGAATTACGTTTTGCCATACGTGAAGGTGGGCATACGGTTGGCGCTGGTGTTGTAACCGAAGTTATTGAGTAAAAGTAAATTATGGCTGGAAATAGTAAACGCTCAATAATTCAAATCGAAAGTACGGCAGGGACTGGTTTCCGCTATACAATTACAAAAAGTAAA
>ERZ651768.3213-NODE-3213-length-11016-cov-4.308072_pt1 | contig 11016 bp, 4 predicted proteins | sample MGYA00514754_ERZ651768 | MGnify/ENA metagenome assembly ERZ651768 | reverse complement strand
TCATGAAAATTCACTTTTAATAGAATGGAAAGACAAATTAAATTTAAAAGAAAAGATTAAAGCATTTGACGATATGACTTTGTCCCCAACTTCATTTGGATACGTAATAAAAAAAATAGACTTGCTCTTGAAGCATAAAAGAGAAGGGATTTTTCACTGCAGAGGAGGTAAAGATATTTCGTATTACGAGTATGCAAAGCAATTTGCAAAGTTGGGAAATTACCCGATGGATCTAATCGAAAAAGATTCTTACAAATTAAGTAAAAAAATTACTTTTACGCCTCTAAGATACACAAGCCTTTGCGAAGAGTAATTATTTTTCTGCATAGGAGAAAATAATGAAAAAAACAAAAGACCCAGTAAATCAGGAATTAATAGAACAAGAGAAGAATCTTGGGCTGCAAAAGTTAGGCTTAATGAGTAGTAATGTATGGCATCAAGACCCAAAGAGATTAGCCTTTACTTTTGCTAGGTATAAGTTTGTATCAAAAATGCTTGATGGACAAAAAGATGTAGCTGAAATAGGTTGTGGTGACGGATTTTGTGCAAGAATCGTAAGGCAAACCGTTGAAAACCTCTTAATCACCGACTATGACCCATATTTTATAGAAAGGTTTGAAGAAATTAATTCAGAATCTTGGCCCATAGAAGCTAAAACTCATGATATCCTGCAAACCCCTTTAGACAAAAAGTATGATGCTATTTATTCTTTAGATGTCTTTGAGCATATCCCCAGTGATCTGGAAGATAGATTCATAGGAAATATTCATAAGTCGCTTAAAAAAAATTCTGTACTTATTATTGGTATGCCAAGTCTAGAATCTCAAGAGTATGCCTCACCTGCAAGCAAGGATGGACACGTAAACTGTAAGACAGGCAAAGACTTTAAGAAGCTTATGAGTAAATATTTTGAAAATCATGAAATGTTTGACGCGATTCTTACTGGAAAAGAAATGAATGTTTATTGTAAAAAAGGTGACCTTATCTCCAAGAATTGGGCCACCCAAACTGAATTTTAAATCCTTACTTATGTTTAAATCAGGTGAGAGTCCTATGAAAATATCTGTATTACTGGTCTGGTAATAGGATGCACCAGATGATATAGATCCTTCAAAGGTTGGACCACCATCTTTGGTGACTACATTAACCACCCCGCTCATGGCACGGCCGTATTCCGCGTTAAATGTACCGGTGATCACTTCCAGGTCCTGCACTGCTTCTGGCTGGATATCGACAGTGGCATTGGAGCCTCCAAATGTTTCATCAACCTGGACACCATCAATCAAATAGGTTACTTCCCCGTACCTTCCTCCACGGAAATGTCCCTGAACAACCCCTGCCTGCATATTGATAACTGCACCAATATTTTCTACCGGTAAGGCACTGATCTCATCGCCGGAAATATTTTTTATTGTGCTAGTTTGATCCTTTTTCTGGGCTAGTCGGGCGACTTCCACGGTTACCACTTCGCCCTCGATCACTGTTGTTTCCATTTCGATATCCAGCGAAACCGAACGATTGATGGATATTCGCACATCGTTTACTTTTACTGTTTTATAACCAATCATCATTATGGAGACCGAATACATACCCGGGGGGATATTAATAATATGAAATTGTCCTCCCTCGTCAGTTGCTGCACCATATGATGTTTTCTCTAAGATGATATTTGCTCCGGGCAGGGGGCTTTTAGACTGTTTGTCTACTATGGTTCCCGCCAATTTACCTGTTGTCTGACTTAGGCCAAATGATGTGAGGTTGACACACATGCTCATTAGCAGGATTTTAGAAAACCGATTCATCAATAATAATGACCTCTTAATAAAACTAGATAAAAAAAATAAAATGAAAACTAAAGTGTTATCTAAGTACTTAGGTTAACGGACATATTAATATTTTATTCCGTTATATTTTATGTTTCTTTTCTGCTGAAAAAAGTAGGAGGCAATACAATAAACGATAAACTGAGTAGAGTTACAAAATTCGAGCATTGCCTCCCAAGATCAATAATTCTTACTTGAGTGATATCATCTTTTTCACAGCGCGATAATCACCAGCTGTAATTGTGTAAATGTACACTCCGCTTGCAACAGGTTCACCATGCATATTTGTACTGTTCCATGTGGTGTGATGATATCCGGCAGGACGTATTTCATGTACAAGATCCGTTATCTTTTGCCCCATTATATTATAAACACTAATGGTAACAAAATTCTCCGCCGGGATTTCGTATCTGATCGACGTTTCTGGGTTAAATGGATTTGGATAATTCTGTGAAACAGAAAATGTCAATGGAACTCCCTGAACTTTGTTTAAGGTAAATCCGGTGACATCTCCATTTACAACAATTCCTTCTGAACCATTCAGCTCGTATTCCTTCCCTTCATCAGATGTTAGTATCCACTTCATGTGTTTACCTGCATCAATATTGATCGTGCAGGAGATGGTAAGTTTGTCAGTATTATTCATTATTTCAATAGTGCCTGAATTCTCAGCAACTTTCATGTTATCAGCAAACCGCACATCAAATGCACCTTCTGGTGGTTTCGGCGGCAGCTGATAGCTGAGCATTTCTTCTTCCGGAATGGGCATACCAAAGTAGAGATTGCTACCATTGAAACGGAGCTTATTGGCTTTTGCTGTTCGGTCTGTAAATGAAGACCTTATTTTTGCAGGACTACCGCTTGAAATGGTGATGTCACCATCCGTGCTTGCATAGATCCAATATGCCTTCCCTGGTTCTATTGTCTCAGCAGTGACATATACTTCCTGAAATCCGTAGATTGTCCCATCCACTATGATATTTCCCGGATCATTTATCCCGCCAATGGGAATCTCATCTGAAATACCTGAAATTAAATTCCATCCTTCTGAAAGCTCTATGGTCAATTCGGTGAAAGATTCTCCTTGAATGACCGAACTTCCATCAGCATAAAAATTCAACCAATATCCTGTACCGGAGACCAAGTCATCTTCACTAAAATATGTCCCATTAAACCCATAGAGTGAACCATTAATGGATTCAGGAAACAGATCCTGGACATTCGTACTTTCAGCAATTAATGGTAACCCTACCATGTTCCATCCAGCTGTGTGTGTCAGTGTTATTAGTGGTATTGTCGATCGCTCATAAACTCTTACATAGTCAACCTCTAAACGTACCGGAAAAATGCTGTCATCGATGCCTTGCTGGCCGCCCCAGGTACCACCTATTGCAATATTCAACAGTAAATGAAAGTCCTGATCAAATGGCCAGTAGGCACTGCCTTGATTATTATTTGAATATGTAAAATAATGCGCATCATCCACATACCATTTAATGCTGTTTTCTTCCCATTCAATTATGTAATCATGAAATTCTGTGTTAAAATCATTAACCATTAATTCTCCACTTTGTGGAGGGATACCATTCCACCAATTATATATCTCACAATGAGCTGTTGCAACAATATTCCCAGGGTTAAACCCAACATGTTCCATAATATCTATTTCTCCACTATATGGCCATCCACCATAAACCCAATCTGTAGGTAACATCCAGATCGCAGGCCATGTTCCCACGCCTCCAGGTAGTTTTGCTCTTACTTCTATCCGTCCGTATGTCCAATCACCCTGGTTCCTTGTAACCATACGGGCAGAAGTATAGTTTGCTCCACCATAATTCTGGAGAAGCGCCTGTATAATTAACTTTCCATTTTCTATAAAGGAATTATTTGAATTGTTGGTATAATATTGAGCTTCATCATTACCCCAGCCCCAGTCACCGGTACCTATATCATAACCCCACTTACTTTCATCAATTTCCGGTCCATTGAATTCATCTGACCATACCAAAACCCACCCCCCATCATCATCCCCACCGCAGAAACCATCTATACAAAATCCAAAACACCCATTAACAACCATATCATCGGTGCCTACAACCACCTCCCTGTCACTATACGGTCCAACAGCACAATCTTGGCCAGACATATCTTCCCAACCATTTCCAGTATCCCACTCTGTCCAATGACCATTTCTATATTTATAAGTATATATTCCAGTATCTAAATTATTTACTGTATATGTCCATACGCCATCTTCGTCGTCGTCTGTCATAATAAAACCAGGGTCAGGATAAAAAAATCCCATCCACAAAGTGGGACCTTCACCTCCAACATCTTCCTGCGACATATCCACATTAAATGTAACATTTACACCGGACACCAGAACCGGACACAATAAAATTAAAAACAGTGTATTCTTAATTAGATTAATATTCATTTTATTAATAGGTTTTGATAAGTTGGTCCAAAATTAATATTATATTGAACATATCGCATAAGATTTTAGACTAAATAAAATAAGATGAAAACTAAAGTGTTATCTAAGTACTTAGTTTAACGGACATATCAATATTTTATTCCGTTATATTTTATATTTCTTTTCTTTTGAAAAGAGAGGAGGCAATACAATAAACGATAAACTGAGTAGAGTTGGAAAATTCGAGTATTGCCTCCCAAGATCGATAATTCTTACTTGATAAGTATCATCTTCTTCACTGTTCGAAAGTTCCCGGCTTCAACTGTGAATATGTACACACCACTGGAAACAGGATCACCGTGCATATTTGTACTGTTCCATGTGGTATGATGATATCCGGCAGGGCGTAAATCATGTACAAGATCCGCTATCTTCTGTCCCATTACGTTGTAAACGCTAATGGTTACAAAATTTTCCACCGGGATTTCATATTTGATCGATGTTATCGGATTGAAGGGATTCGGGTAATTCTGTGAAACAGAGTATTTTAATGGAATCTCAGGAACCTTGCTCAAGGAAAATCCAGTTACATCTCCACTCACAGCAATTTCTCCTGAACCATTCAGTTCGTATTCTTTACCTCCATTGGATGTCAGTATCCACCTCATGTGTTCTCCTGCATCAATATTGATCGTGTAAGTGATGGAAAGCTTATCAGTATTATTCATTATTTCAATAGCGCCTGAACTCTCAGCAACTTTCATGTTATCAGAAAACCGCACATCAAACGTACCTGCTGGTGGTTTTGGTGGAAGTTGATAACTGAGCATTTCTTCTTCCGGTATAGATACGCCAAAGTAGAGGTCATTGCCATTGAAACTGAGTTTATTTGCTTTTACTGTACGGTCTGTAAATGCAGGTATTGTTTTTGCAGAACCTCCGCTGGAAACAGTGACCTGACCATCAGCATTTGCATTGAGCCAGTATCCCTGCCCCGGTACAAGAGTTGATGAATTCTGATAGGTTCCGTTGAACTCATAGAGGGTTCCTGGCACAATAACACCATCTGGATCATCAACTGCGCTGATTTCGACTGGCAGGGTAATACCGGATATCATATTCCAGCCTTGGCTCAGTCCAAGAGTTAATGAGTTGATAGCTTCTCCTGACAATTCATCTGAGCCGTCATCAGAAAACACCAGCCAATAACCGGCTCCAGGTGTCAGTTCTGACTCCGGAGTGTAACTTCCGCTAAAACTATAAAGTGTGCCTGTTACGGACGTGGGAAAGAGATCCCCATAGGCACTGTTCCCAACCTCTAGGGGCAGTCCTATCATATTCCAGCCTTCATTGTGATTTACAGTAACTCCTCCTCCTGTATCACAGTTTTCACCGGAGCAAGAAAATTCCGCATCATCAAATCCATAGTTGGCATCACCGCCACCATCCCATCGGGTTGCAACCAGTACCACAGTCATTTTAACTGTATTTTCCGGCAGGGGATATGTAGCTGAAAACAAGTTCCACTCATCGGTCACTCCCTGCTGGATGGTTTCAATACCACCAGGTATTAGTGAAGCATTGAACTCATCGTAAAACTCTAACTTCAGGGCTGCAAAGTCTCCACCAGCACCACCAGGAGTAACGTCCTTAATCCATGAGCTGAATGTCCAGGTTTCACCTACATTAACAGGAATATTCTCCTGATAGCCAACAGCCCAGCCCGATCCACCAACATTGAGGATTAGGTACTGATCGCCCGTATGTGCGTCTCCGCTCCCGATAGTGGCATTGCTTGAACTTCCTCCGTTGGAGACAGTCCATCCATCCAGAGAATCTTCAAAACTAGGATTGACTAAGCCAGCAAAGTCATCTAAACATGCAAGATCATTTGCACAGTTGGAGTCATCACAATCTGTATACCCGTCTCCATCATTATCGATCCCGTCACTGCAGTCTGTCTCAACGTTTGAACAAAAACCATCTCCGCAAAATGCAAAACACGCATTGATAACCATACTCTGCACCCCTGTCTCAAGATGCCTGTCATTATAGGGTGGAACTGCACAGTCCTGTCCTGATATATCCTCCTTGCAGCCCCAATCGGAGCAGGTACCATTGGTAAATGTATAATCCGTAGCAAAGTTTGTATCCAGTTGTACAGTGATGGTCCAGATGTCATCCCCATCCTCATCGCTCATGGGATTATCTCCTGGATTGCCGAATGTACCGCCACCAGCAAGGTAAGCTCCTTGTTCGGAGGTAGGAACACTGCTCATATCCAGGTTAAATGTGACGCTTACACCCTCCTGCGGTACATAATCAGAGATGTCCACGCTCAGGTTATCAAACATAATATCAGACAGAACACCAGCACCTGTCTTGATCAAAAGATAATAGATCCCGGTCGCTGGAGCCTGGAACACACCGGGAGGAGCGCCAATCATGGATGGGTTTCCACCGCATGCGTTAGCAAAATCCGTATCCCAGTCCCATGGAGCAGTTGCTCCGCAGTCCCAGAAATGCTGTTTTACGATGACATCAGCGCTACCGACATCTACACCCTGCTGGGGTTCATAATCAAGAATGGAAATTTCCAACCAATTTTGATCGCAGCCAACCCCCTTGAACAGTCCTGAAAGTTCATATACATTGTTCTCTTCCAGACTTACTGCCTGATACACACCGCCATTTCCCCAGCCTGAGGCTACTATTCTGAGTGCTTCACCGCTTCCGCCAGCTGGACCATCATCTGTGTAAGAAAGGTCGATCTCAACTGGTTCGCCAACGATCCAGGGAGTCCAGGCAGAATCATCGCCGTCGAAGTCACCATTTACCAAAAATCCACCGCCACCGCATACCTGGCAGCTTGCCCAGCACACGGGGCTTAGGGTAGCATCGGATGCACCCACTGTAACGCTCCTGTTAATGAATTGGCACTCACCATTCTCGCCGGTACAATTGTCCAGGACAAGGCAGGAAGGCGCATTATCTTCTGTATAGCTCCAATCTGGAAATTCGGTTGTAGACCATTCATATCCGGCAAATTTATACTCGTAGGTACCAGCCGCTAATTCAATCGTGGCCGTATAAACGCTGTCTCCATCATCATCATTCATTACAATTCCGGGCCACCAACCAGCAAACTCTCCCTGGAGTACAACAGTGTGCCCTTCAAGGATCTCAGGGTTGTGAGTCATATCTACCTGAAATGTTACCTGTACAGGGCCCGGAGGTTCATCCTCCATTTGTACATCATCGAAATAATATGTTTCTCCAGCACCTTCCGTTCCGAAATTGAAAAAGATAGATGCCATGTTATAGATCCAGCCATAATCTAACCCAACGCTTAATAATTCTGTACCGGGTACTTGGTTTAAAAAATCAAATTCTAATACCTGCCAACCTGAAACAGTGGTATTGGTTTCTGTTTCACAAGTGTGTGTAGGATCATTTGAATCTTCGACTTTCAAACGTATAGGCGTACCCGCTTGAGGAGACCAAACTCTAACTGTCATTACTGAGTTAGATAAAGATAGTGGAATATTTGTTGCAAAACCTGCAGGAGTACCAATGGTAGTGCCAGCCCATGTTGCTGCCTGGTTCGTTTTAATGACTTCAATAGCCATATTACCAGAATCATATGGATCAGTTACCAAAGAGGATACGTTACCTCCAAAATCCGTCATGGTATAATTTACCGTTGAACCTTCGAAATCTACTGGCAAATCGATCTGGACACCACCAGGATCGCTACATCCGCTCCATGGATGCGGGTCTAAAACGAGATCTGAGTCTGTGAGTTCAAACCCACGGTTGTGAAACTCTGTGTTATAGGCACACTCGTCCGGAACATCCTCAATACCGTTATCCCATCCGCCACAAGTGTATTTGTATTCCCACACTCCCGGAGTTAGACCAGTAAATAACCCGATAAAAGTTCCATCTCCATCATCATCTGTCAATTCAGCTCCCCATCCTGACCAACCATCCATTGAACCTGTGACCCAGGGATTACCTTCACAAGGGCTATCCGTGAGTTGAAATGTTACATCATAGGTAAGGACGGGTTCAAGTTCATCACATGTACCATCACCGCAAACGGCAAAACAAGCATTCACCGTAACATCCTCTGTACCCAGATCAATATGACGATCACTATACGGAGGAACAGCACATTCCTGTCCGGCAATATTCTCCTTACAGCTCCAGTCGCCGCAGTTACCGTTCAAGAACGTATAGTCCGTACTCAGATTGGCAGGAAGTGTAACCGTTACTGTCCACACATCATCCCCATCAGTATCGCTCATGGGATTATCACCGGGTACTCCAAAGGTTCCGCCGCCAGCCAAAAAGGCGCCATCCAAGGAAGTCTCAACATCACTCATATCAAGATTAAAAGTAACATTGATAGTCTCATCAACACAGTTCTCACAACTTCCAAAGCACACAGGATCAAGAGTCATGTCCTCTTCGCCTGTATCCAAAAAACGGTCTGTAAACTCACCCTCACCACATTCACCAGGCACATTCTCCCAGTTACCCTCCCAATTCCAGGACTCACCAGTGGCAAACTTATAGCTATAGTGCGCATTAGCATCAAGCGGAAGTGTTACATCATAGACAAGGTCGCCATCATCATCACTCATCTGGAAACCCATGGAAGGAGTGTCAGGCAAAGCTGACCCGATATTTCCTCCGCGGATATAGACTCCCTGGCTGGCATCAGTGTATTGCATGTTCACCTGGAAGGTTATGTTTACAGCATTTAAATAGTTAAATGATAAAAATAGTAGTGTAAGAATCATATTTTTCATAGTGGTTCTCCTAATATTGTTTCTCCTTAAATATACTCAGTTATAGGAAGCTATGATGTGATTGTCATCACAGGCTCTACATTGTGAACTATGCACAGCTTGAGGTTATATTTAAGGTGTTTATTTTGAATGTTATTTAATTTCTAACAAGAATATAATAAAATTACAACATAATTAAAAGAAATTTTTAATTTAATGCAAATTTTTTACATTATTAGTTCCTCTAATATAAATTCATGTCAATATTTTTAATAATGAGGTTTAAAATACCGGCTATTTTTATTTGTATTATTTTATACCTGTCCTCTCTCGGGTGTGAGGAAAATGAACCGTTGCCTGATCAAGTTCCGCCGGAACTGTCCTTAGTTGGTTTTACAGACAGCACCATTCTACCAGTTGAGGGCATTGTCACAATCACTGCTGACGCAAATGACAATACTGGAATCAGTAAAATTGAATTTTATATCGATAACAGTTTAGTGTTTACGGACAACAATGAACCCTATGAATATGAATGGGACACTGCTGAACATTCAAATTGCGCGTTGCACAAGATCAAGGTTATCGCTTACGATAATAACTTAAATTTTACTGGAATTGAACATTATGTTTTTATCGTTAATTTGAATCTGTCAGAAATAAATGTAAGCTGTTGGTATACCAGTGGTATAAATGAACCTAAGCTTGAAAGGAAAAGTGATAAATATTTTGGGACATCATCATGCAGTAGTCCCTCTGCATTAGAAGTTAATATTTCCACGAATGAAATATATCAGGAGATTGAAGGCTTTGGAGCTGCCCTCACAAACTCGTCTGCCTGGCTCATTGATAATTCTACCAGAAGAGAGGAAATTATAGATAAATTATTTTCACCTGATAGTGGAATCGGTATTAACTACATCAGACTGGCAATGGGTTCCTCAGATTTTGTTCAGGGTGAGCACTACTCCTATGCAGAAACACCGAACGATATGGATCTTTCTGAGTTTTCCATTGAGAGGGACAGGGAGCACATCATTCCCGTTCTTCAAGATATCCTCGCCATAAATCCTGACATAAAGATTATGGGTTCTCCCTGGAGTCCCCCTGGCTGGATGAAAACAAGCGGCCAGTTTGTTTGTGGAAGTCATTGGGATAGTCGATTAAAGACAGAAATGTATTCTGTCTATGCTGACTATTTTATAAGGTTTATACAAGAATATGCTATTGAAGGGATTCAGATCCATGCAATCACAATTCAGAATGAACCTTTATACTGCCCTTGGGATTACCCCGGTCTATATATGCCTGGAGATCAACAAAGGGATTTTATTAAAGTTTTGGGACCGAAATTTGCTGAAAATGGAATAGATACTGAAATTTGCTCTGAAGATAGCCTTGATGTACAAACAGGGTATATAGAACTTGCAACCTTAGATGTTTCTTCTTTATCTGAAGATGATGTTATTTCTCTGGCCTGTGGGTTTGATTATTGTGAACAAGGGGGAACAAGAATACTTGGATATTTACCAGGAAGCCAGATTAAATTTATGGTTCACAATGAAGGAGAGGATGATTTTTATGGCATAAATGCTGTTGATGAGAATTATATAACACAGCAAATGACCTTTGCAAGTTCAATGAATGTTATAAGTTCATTTGCTTTTATAGATCAGAATTTATCTATTCCAAATCATGCTCCAACACTTTCATTAGATGATAGAGATTTCGATTCATTTAATGTGTATTATAGGGTTACATCTACTAATCTTAGGGATTGTGATCCTCCACCTGAAACCTGCGTAGATACATCTGGAGATCCTGCTCCTTGTAATGATTCAGATGGGAATGGTACCAGTGATCTAAATTGGTGTTTTGATCAAAATCTTGTGGGACAGACAAGCTATACTGCTCAGATTCCTGATATGCAGGCATCTAGTGTTAAATATAGGGTATGGCTGCTAGATAACACAGAAGA
>ERZ651768.3209-NODE-3209-length-11028-cov-8.074514_pt1 | contig 11028 bp, 13 predicted proteins | sample MGYA00514754_ERZ651768 | MGnify/ENA metagenome assembly ERZ651768 | reverse complement strand
ATTTTGGGTTGGTTATTTAGTGTCCTTGGCTTAATGCTAATACGCTGGAGTAGCTTGATACGGCGTACGGAACGCAATAGGTCAAAAGACTCTTCAGCAAGATGGATGTGTCTATATAACCTTCCAATACGATTTCTGGATGATTGATTGCTACCAGAATCGAACCTACCAACAGCGCGGTTTTTAGGGCACGAATTTGCACGCTGCGTGAGCAAAAAAGTCGCCAACGACTTACCCCTGATTCAGAGGTTATGCGCATGCGTTTTCTACGCCTAGCCTACTGAAACGTTCGCTTTGGGCGGCACTACCTGAATTCCGTATTCATTACGAAGATCTACGATCCGCGCTTTAAACATGCCGTCGCTAATACCGGAGTGAGGCCATTTTTTGTTCATTTTCCGAACCCGAAGAAACCATGTAATAAAGAACTGCGGCACGAGATGCACGAGTTTAAGTACGGCAACAAAGGTGCCCCCCATGAGTTCTATGCCTTCCTTATTTAACCGTTTCACTTCTTCGTCGTTCATATAATCAGAGATCTCTTGCCGGCTAATGTCGGTGCCAAAAAGAATCCAGGGCTTGAGGATAATTTCCCCACGAATGGACGTGTCACAACCAAAAATGACATGCGTTACGTCGTGATCCTGAAACGATTTCCCTTTCAATTTAGAAGTAGCTGCCACATCCGGATTGTGGATATACAGCTCGTCCAATCCTTCCTGAAGGGTTTTAGTGCAATTCGGATTCAAGAATTCCAATACAAACTCCGAGAACTAATTTCGCGCTTGAATAGCATTCTAGATGCGGATGGTCAATCCAATATAAGTACTCCAACAGCCTCATTTAGCCCATCATTCGCGTAGCGTCAGTATGCCTTCCCCCGTCATCGGTACGAATCGCACCGGCAAAACGTTGCGGGTCGACAAGTCTCCTGCCGAATCCCGAGTTACGACAGCGAGTTCTTGATCACCGTCCGCGTCTCCCAGCGGCATTATTAATTTACCGCCATTAGCGAGCTGCGAGAGCAATTGCGGCGGAACAGACGATCCGACTGCAGTGACGAGAATTCCATCGAAAGGCGCTTCTTCAGGCCATCCGTACCATCCGTCTCCTGTCTTTACGGACACGTTGATGTACCCCAGGGACTCGAGGCGACGTTCCGCTGAACGAGCTAGTTCCGGTACGATCTCAATAGAATAAACATGAGCAACAAGCTCCGCAGCAATCGCTGCCTGATATCCAGATCCCGTGCCAATTTCAAGAATCCGATCACCAGGTTGCGAGTCAACCAGATGAGTCATCAAAGCAACGATAAAGGGTTGAGAAATGGTTTGACCGTGGCCGATTCCAAGAGGGTGGTTTTCAAAGGCTTGATTTAATGAACGCTCGGGAACGAACTCAGAGCGATCGACTTTCGCAATCGCTGCCATGACGGGACGGCTAATCCTATCGACAGCGGTGTACGAACTCGTTAAACGAGTGGTCGTCTCAATGGCCTTTAACATGTCGTCCATGCGATTGATCGTCGACGAGTCCTTACCCCAGGCAGGATCACCTACAGATAGACAGATGCACCACAGACTCGCTATAGCAGTACTGCACAACCACTTACAAGTTATCCCTGCGCTCGAGGAGCTTTGAGAATAGTTCTTCGAATGGGGTGCTTTCTGCATATCGGGGATTTAATCAGTTTATGGTTGCTTTCAGTGTCCTCTTTATCGTAATTAACGGCTATAAACTGGTGACTCGGGGCCAGACCGTTGCGAAGTGGAAATCTCGCGCTCAACTACTCATTAAACAGAACGATGCGTGCACTTCTAGTAGCGTCATTCGGTCACAACAAGGTTGCTGACCATGAACAATTCCGACAACGCCCATAAATCTCCATCTAAGGTGGGGCGTGTCCTGTGTCGATTGGGCTTTCACGACTATCGGGTGGTGGAGAAAATCTTCCAATTTGGCGCAGGTAGCGGGATGGAGAAGGTTGAATGTCGACGCTGTGGGCTGATCGTTATGCGTCAGGAGTGAACTAGCACTGAATCCCAGAGACGCGTATTGGTGGAGTTAACGGGGCATGAGAAATGGGGGATAGCGGTATACGAAAGCGTAAAGTGGATTAGAGGAACGCTGCTAACGGTTGATCTTTATTTGGCGGGTGAGGGACTTAAGCCTCTCTTTGAGCTCCCATTCTTGGGTATCAACTTCTCGATGCTCTTTTTCTAACTCTCTAAGAGTCTGTTTTTCTTTGTCCGATAACCAACGAGCGTGTTCGACAACTTTCAATCGGGCATGAATCTCAAGAGATCTTTCTTGGTTTCGTTTTATGTCTTCTCTTAGCGTGTCTATCTCAGTATGTGTTGGTTCTTTCATTCCACCAACTCCCCGTCCTTGTACGTCTCTGTCATGGATTTTGAGCTTGGTTTACATCCATCTTTGAGGACCTCATTTATAGATGTGAGGCTGTCAAAGCGACGTCCGCTGTCGCCCAGGCGTTCTGCCACTGGTTGAACACATGGCTGGCCTCGGCTTGCTTGTTCTGGGCAGCCAATGCTTGACGTAAACCAAACAGTGACCAGCCGTTGTTCTGGTTCCAGCGCAAATCCCGCCGATAAACTGCTTCGGCTTCTTCGGGCTGGCCAGCTTTCAGGAGGGCAGCGCCTAAATAGTGGCGCATGGGCTGTGTCCAGTCAGGGGGCTCGGTGTAGTTGTTCTGATTCTCGATCCCCACGCCTGCGCGAAACGCTTCGATGGCTCCCGATAGATCGCCCTGGGCCATTAATGTTTCGCCTTCAAGGCCAAAAGCCGCCAACTTCAGTACGGCTGAGGCAGGGGTGGCGCCAACCCTGTACTCATCTGCGTTGGGTGCTTCCGCGATCGTTTTTAGTTTAGCCAACTGCTGCAGTGCTGCGTTCATATTCCCTTTGGCCACATGAGCGCTGCCAAGCGCATAGGACCAGATGCCGTCCAGGTAAGGTGTGCCTTGATGCGCTGGTTTCAAGGCGAGCAGTTCATCCCATTTACCGAAAATCTTCAGCACCAACCATGGGGCCGACACACGCTTTTGTCCTCCCCGAACCATGACAGCATCGCCAGTTATCCGGTCGGCCATTCGCCACGCGGTTTCACTGGCGGTTTTGTAGTTGCCTTGCATAGTGGCTGCGTAACGAATGAAGTCGAGCGCATGTCCCGCGTGTATGCGGTGCGACAGAGGGTATGTGCCAATGTTCGGCAGCGGGTGATTTCCCCACAACTCGGCGAACTGCAGGTCCACTGCTTGCGAACGCACGTTATTGTCGATGGCTTTTCCGTATTGGCCCACTCGGACATATATGTGTGCCGGCATGTGTACTACATGACCGGCAATGGGCACCGTCGCCTCAAGAGCGTCAGCGGACACGAGCGCGCGTTCGGGTTTAAGAGACGCTTCGATCAGATGAATGTGCAGATGCAGCACACCGGGATGCGACACATTTTGGGCAATGTTGTATTCCAGTGCCTCTGCGACGGGAATGGTTTCAGCCTTGGGGTTGCCCTCGCTGTCCCAGTAGTCCCATCGTCTGATGGACATATAGCTGGCGGCATATAGCGCGGTGATGTCGGGATCGTCTGGATATTCATGGTTCAGGCTGCGCATAGCGGACAGGTACGCCTGATCCCGGTCATCATGGTCAGGGATAGTCTTCTGGTCATATAGCACGTGCAGCGCGTGGATCAACTTTGTTTCGAGAGGGCCGGCACGATCGATTCTTTCTAAGGCATTGTTGATGGCCTTAAGACCTTCACCTTTCGGGTCGTCTGGCATCCGTGCGTAGCGTGAATTGGGATTTGGCCCCATTGCATGGGCCATGCCCCAAAAGGGCATCGGATGATCGGGGTCCATACGAGCGGCTTCCTGATAAGACGCTATAGATTCCGGAAAGTAAAATCCCCAGGCCAGGCGTAAACCCTGGTCGAAGAAAGCCTGTGTTTGGGGGTTATGCGTTGAAATTTTGCGACTGTAAGAGCCGCTACCCTGTACCAGCACGGCGTGTGCCTGTTCTGAATCGGGTTTGATTGACTCCTGGTCAACGCAGCCGGCGCATAGGAGCAATAACGCTGCGAGGTACCAGATTTTATTCAATTTATTCCCACTCAATCGTTACGTAGGTTATTGATTTGGTGATTGCTCAAACACCAATAGATTTTTCCAAGGATCTTTTACATGAACTTGTGCGATGTTCAGCGGTGGGTATAACTGGACCTCAACTGAGTTAGATCTTCGAGAGTTTAATTCTTCTGACATTGCTTCTATATCCGAGACATAGATAACCGTCCACGACCCAGTTGATGTTTCGAGTTCAGAAGATGTATCTCCTTCAGACAACATAAAAGAAAAGCCATCACGAGAAATAGAAATAACAAAAGGAAGTTGTTCTTCTCGATATTCCCAATTCACATCAAACCCTAACCACTCGACATAATGAGACACAGTTTCTTCATATGAACCGACACTCAAAACTGGGACAACGTTGCCTATAGTAGGTTTCACTTTCTTCTATTCATTCCCAAGGATCGGCGGAGCCAAAACTCCAGAGGTGACCTTCCAAGTCTTTACACGTGTATCCCCTGCCTCCGTGTTCATCAACGATATCCAAAACTATTTCTGCTCCTGCTGCTCGTGCCTTCTCGTAGTGGTTATCCACATCTTCGACGATCATATAAACGCTAGCTGTGTTGTAGCCATCTAGCTGCAAGGGTGACTTGTGTAGTTGTCCGAAAGGGTCGTCGGCGTCTCTGTGGTAATCACCTAACATAATCATAGCTGTGCCGCAGACCAGTCGAGCATGGGTTATACCACCGCTCTCGTTAGGAACGATTAGTTGTTCTTCAAATCCAAAAGTAGCGCATAACCAATTGATGGCTTGTCTGCAATCCTGGTATCGCAAGCTAGGCACTATTCTTGTCTTCACGTCGTTACGTTAGTCCTTCTGAATTACCCATCAACGCAGCTCGCCGAGCTACGCTATTTGATGGTGCGACATTTGATGGGACACCAATCGCGCGTACAAGCCGTTCTTCGCTAAGAGTTCATTATGGTTGCCTTGCTCCGTGATCCGGCCGTCGTCCAACACGACAATGGCATCCGCATTGCGCACGGTGGAAAGGCGGTGTGCGATGACGATTGTCGTGCGATTGCGCATCAATGCGTCGAGAGCTACGCGAATCGCGCGCTCATTGACTGCATCGAGATGGCTCGTGGCCTCGTCAAGAATAAGCACGGGAGCGTCCTTCAAGAATGCCCGTGCAATGGCGACGCGTTGACGCTGACCACCGGATAGCCGCATCCCGCGTTCACCGACGGACGTATCGATACCGAGCGGTAATCTACCGATCACTTCACTTAACGACGCCCGTTCGACCGCCACTTCGAGTTCGGTTTCGGTCGCATCCGGACGCGCAATGAGGATGTTGTCCTTGAGCGTTCGATTGAAGAGATAGGTGTCTTGGGAAACCAAAGCTATACGTTTGCGTAGATCGTCTAGCTTGTATTCAACGAGTTCGACGTTATCCATCGTGACCCGCCCCATTTGAGGGTCCCAAAAGCGAACGAGAAGGTGGGCGATCGTGGTCTTACCGGCGCCGGACGGTCCTACCAAGGCAACCGTGCTGCCGGCGGGGATGTTGAGCGAGACGTCGGTAAGTGCGGCCCGCCAGCGCGATTGGTATGTATAGGTCACGTGTTCAAGTGTGAGCGCCGCACCACCGGTCGTGGCCGGTGCCCGAGTGCCCGGACCGTCGGTCACGGCAACTTCCTCGTTCTGGACGGCGACGAGCCGTCGCGTTGCACCCAAAGTGTCGGCAAGTTGCCGGCCGATATGAGCGATCTCGGAGACAGGTAGAAACGCTGCCATGGCGAGAATCGCGAATAGCGGAAGTAGGCCAGCGTCGAGAACACCGTCAGTCACTAGGATGGTGCCAGCAACTATGATGGCCAGTCCGCCAAGACCAGTCGCCACCTCCAACAACGCCGATTGGAACGTCAGGTCGCGGTAAAACGCTATACGCAAATTTGCCACACGCTCAGCCAAAAGAACGAGACCCTTGCGTCGTCGTGGGCCGTGCCCGAAAGCGACGATCTCCGCCAGTCCTTGGATCGAATCCACCGCAAAGGCGTTGAGTTCACCCAGAGCTTCACGCGATTGAGAACCTAAGCGGTCGAGCCGTTCGCGCACAAGGAAGGGGCTCAACACGACAAGTGCGAGGAAGGGCGCCAATGCCGCTGCCATCGGCCAGCCGAAGCTGATAAGAGTTGCAAGTACGACAGCGGGTACGAGCATTGCAATGAAGGCGGGCGCAACCGTGTGTGCGTAGAAATACTCGACGGTCTCGACATCTTGGGTTGCCATCGATGCGAGATCACCCGTACGGCGGTACAGCAGATATGCCGGGGCTAAGCGTTCCAGCTTGTCAAACAAACGCACACGCATCTCTGCCAAGAGTTTGTACGCCATATCGTGGGCAAACCAAGACTCGAGCCAGTGCAACGCCCCCGCGATGGGCGCAGCGATGGCCAACGCAACCAATAATCCCGTGAACTCACCGCTTACCTTGACTTGCGCCACGATCAGCGCAGAAAGCACACCTACGCCGATCAATGCGACAACGCGGGCGATACCGAATGCGAAAGTGAACGCGAGCTTTATACGTTCAGTTGTCACCAATTTTAAGAGCTCAGCTGCAGTGCCAAACCAGCCTATCCCCTCGGCGCGCAATATGGCGTCGGTGGGTTCGAGCTCGGCGACGTGCCTGTCGATGTCGTGCTCATCAGCCGCATCGTTGGGGTCCGGACCAACCCGGGTAGCGGCTTCAAACATCTGATTGCCTGGCTCCGCGGCTTGCTCACCCATCAAGCGCCTGTACGGACCATCGCGTGCGATCAGGATGTTGTGGGGGCCTTGCTCCACTATCTGACCGTCTTCCAGTACCAATATTCGGTCGGCTGTGATGACGCTCGACAATCGATGTGCGAGGGTCAACGTGGTACGTCCTCGCATCACTTCATCGAGGGCATCTTGAATGAACGCCTCGTTTTCGGCATCAACTGCTGATAACGCTTCATCCAGAATCAGAATTGGCGCGTCGCACAGCAACGCACGTGCGATCGCAATACGCTGGCGTTGGCCGCCGGATAAGCGAATGCCTCGCTCGCCGATGACGGTGGCATATCCTTGCGGCAGTCGCTCAATGAAATCGTGCGCGTTTGCGGCCCTGGCGGCGGTCTCAAGCACGTCGCTTGTCGCATCCGGCCTAGCGAAACGTAGGTTTTCCTCGACGGTGCCGTGAAAGAGATACGTGTCTTGATTGACGACGGCGAACATTGCGCGCAATGCGTCCAAAGATAGATCGCGCAGATCGGTATCACCGACACTGATTCGACCATTGATCGGATCGTAGAAGCGCAGCAGCAAGCGGACGATCGTCGACTTGCCCGATCCGCTCGAACCAACGATGCCGATGCGCTCGCCCGGCGCAACGTTGAAGCTCAAATCATTATGCACAGTGCTTGCATTTTCAGTGACGGGATATGAAAAGGTGACGTTCTCGAACCGGATAGACGGTTCAGCGTCAACGCGCCCAGCGGTGCCCTCCCGAGATACGATCGGTTCGGCTTCGAGCAATTGGAATATCGCATGCGCCGAGGACTGACCCAGCATTCCAGTATGAAGCTGAGCACGCAGGTCTCGTAATGGACGAAACAGCTCCACGCCCATCATCAAAATAATCAAGAGCGCCTCCAGACTCATATCACCGGAGGCGACGCGAATAGCCCCTAATCCCAAAGCAGCCGCTGCACCGATGGCAATGCCGCTATCGGTGATGCCGCGGCCGAGACCATTGGTCGCGTTGACACGCATCGTGCCCGTGAGGAGCTCCTGCGAAGCCGCGGCAAGTACGCGCGCTCGCGCGCGCGCCTGGCCGAATGCTTTCAGCGTTGCCAAGCCTTGCACCGCATCAAGAAATTCCGCCGCAAAGTTGCGATACGCCCGCGCCCGAGCGAGGCTGGCTTGGTAGTCCAAGCGTTGGAAGATACTGGGGGCGACCAGCGTGACTAAAGCTGCGCCCACTAGCACGAATGCAACCGGCAGATCCAGAAACGCGACGAACGCAAAGATCGCAATTGGTGTCATCAACGCGATCACTACCTGCGGTAGAAACTGGCCGAAGTAGGTCTCCAACTGCTCGACACCATCAACCACCGACACCATGAAGTCGCTGGTACTCGCTACGCCGAACCATGCCGGCCCAAGCGCAACGGTCTTGTCGTAAAGTATTTTACGGATCTTGAGCTGCACACGTGCGGCGGTGTGGTGGGCGACCATGGTGCGCGCGTACTCGAATATGCCACGTAAGATCATGACGAGCGCGATGACGGTGATGGGTAGCAAAAGCTCGTTCCATGCTGCGCCTTTAAACACCTTAGCGATGAGCCAACCAAGCAACGCAAGACGCGCGAGACCCACAAACGCCGCAACGAGGCCAATGAGCACGGACCAGGCTATGCGCCCACGAACCCCGCGTGTGAATGCCCATAACCTAGAGTCGAAATACATGTGCTGAGCCTATTGATTCTTCGCGGGCAATCAAACGCGTCATCGTGCTCGCATTTGGGCGACGACAAATGCGGCTGTAACTTTGCCGTCCGGATGCAACGTACATTGCTTTAGTCTCCTTGGACACAAAACCTACGCCTCTCACCGAAAGCTGTCATGGGTCTTTACCTCGATGTCGCGCTGGAGGATATGCGATTAACGAATGAAACCGGTGTTAGGCTTCGGCGCTGGTATCAATAACTGGAGGAAACAATGGCCAACTTATATAGGAGCGTTTTAGCTCTAGCCCTTCTGACCGGGAGCAGTTCATTGCTCGCGTTCGAAATAACCGGTGAAACCTTCTCTGTAGAGGGTACGGTAACCGGTGTCGAACTCACGGCCGATGGTGGCACTATCAATGCGGTTGGCAATGCAGGTCGATACGGTAAGGTCTTCCTGACATGGAATATGACACTTAATCCGAACTCTGATTCCCAAGGTGCCTTTACGGGACGAGGCATGGGTATCGACGATGACGGAAATCGGGAGGCGGGTAGTCGTTATGGTGTCTGGCGTAGGTCTGGAACCACGATTACGACTTTCTCTCTTGATGACGTCACGGATGGGAATCAAAATTTATGCCGCTCAACAATTGACCTGCACAACAACACCTTCACAATGACCTTTTATCCCCTTCCTAAATAATAGGTAGGAAATCAGCGAGGGAGGACGCCTAGCGGTGTCTTTCCCTTTGCGTTAATCGTTACGCCTCTCGCCGAGACCCGCCGTTGGGTTTGAGCACTGAGTTGAAACCGATTAAACGAGGAGTTCCCATGGATATATCCCAACGTTTGGAGCGTATCGAAAGTATCGAACAAATACGCAACCTGAAAGCGTTGTATTGCGACCTCTGCGACGAAGGTTACGATGCCGAAGCGCTATGCGCTCTTTTTACCGAAGACGCTGTATGGGACGGCGGTCGGCTGGGGCGTTTTGAGGGTCGCGAACGTATGCATCGTTTTTTTACCAACATGCCAAACGTCATGTCCTTCGCAATTCATCATGTGACCAATTCAGCAATCGATCTCAGTGATGATGGACAATCGGCCGAGGCTCGCTGGTATCTCATACAAATGGCTACGCAGAAAATCGAAAATAAGGCAGTTTGGTTGGCCGGTCGCTACGTTGATCAACTTATCCTTCAAGAAGGCGTCTGGAAATTTCGCCATATCGAACTTAACGCACGCTTTTACTCGCCTTACGATCAGGGCTGGGCAGAAACCCCTTTCTTGGAAGTATGACCATGAGTGCCGCCAGTCAGGTGAGAAGCGAAATCCAGTATTTCCCGGCCGACGGCGGGGACATCAGGACACATCCGCCCAGACGCTATGACATGCGGAGCCCGGCAACAGCAGGAGCTGGCGGCTCCGTCGCCGCGACCATCATTCGAGATGGCCGGCAAGCTGTCGATACTGGACTCGAAAAAAGCGGCTTTGAGTTAATTCAACGCTCTACCTCAGTATCCAATTTCTTAGATAACGAAGAAGTCATGCGCGTCTACTACGAAGAATGCAAGACGCTCGCAAAGGAGTTAACGGGTGCATCCCTTGCCTTCACGTACGACCACCTGATTCGCGAGCCTGGACGCCAAATTTCTGGGGGTGGTACCGACGGGCAATCGTACGTAACCGGGAAAGAAGCCGGTGGCGGCTATATTGGGACTGCTCACATGGACTATACCGACAACACGACCTGGTCAAATTATCTTGCCTTACATAACGAACAGCCTCCGAAATCACCTCGAAAGGTCCTTTCGCTAAATTTTTGGCGTGGCCTAAGCACCGTCGTCGACGATTACCCGCTTGGTGTTTGCGATGCACGTACGGTCAAAGAAATCGACCTGTTTGAGACGGTCGTGTACGGCTACGGTGCCAGCAACTACAGCTGGCACGACATAGGCATCGAGACTTTTAGTGTGAAATATTCTGAGGATCAGCGGTGGTTCTATTACCCGCAGATGAGGCCAGACGAGGTACTTGTATTCAAAGCCTACGATTCGGCCGGAGTGATAGGGAACACATGCCCCCACAGTACTTTCTCGAACCCCTCAGCAGATCCAAATTCGCCTGCTCGGCGCAGCATCGAATTACGCGTCCTTTGTTTCGTTACCTAGTCCCACATAGCGTACGAGAGGCAAACGTGAGCCTCGGTATTGATTGTTCCCTTCCGTATCGACGTACATCAGGAGCATTTCCTCTGCCTATTACTGAGATCCATCTTGGGTCTTGAGTCTGTCACATCCAGAAGTTACTCAAATTGCTGTAGCTCATGGTTTAGCGGGTACTACCAGGAGCGATAGCAGTGTCTTCAGGTTCCTTGACAGGCATCAGGAATTTTCCCCACATAGTGGGTTCGGTCGGCCCAGTTCCCGCTTCAGCAGTCGTCTTGTCGAGAAACG
>ERZ651768.3206-NODE-3206-length-11032-cov-3.772250_pt1 | contig 11032 bp, 14 predicted proteins | sample MGYA00514754_ERZ651768 | MGnify/ENA metagenome assembly ERZ651768 | reverse complement strand
AAATCATTTTGTTAAATTTTTTGCGGCATCAAAGTCAAGATACCATGATAATTTACCAAATGAAGGTTTGATGTATGATGCAGGGTATGACTTATAATCTCCTCTTTCGTTAATTATTTCATCAACAACATCACTTTTGTTTTTTCCTGTGACATGAAAAATAATTTCACTAGAGTTATTAATAATATTTTTAGATAAACTAATTCTTTTTTGTTTAGAAACAGGATGGGTACCTACAAAACAAGAGTTACAATCTATAAATTTCTTCATCTGGTATGGAAATATTGATGCTGTGTGGCCATCATTACCAATTCCAAGTATGGATAAATCTATTGAAGGTAGTTTGTTGATTGATTCTAAATTATTTTTTAGTAATTCTGTATATCTTTTTTGTTCATCATCGGGGTTATTTTCTCCTTTAATTCTGTAAATATTTTTTTTATCTATTTTAATCTTTTTGAATAAATAATCATTAGCTGTTTTGAAGTTACTTTCTTTAGAGTCTGGAAGTACACATCTCTCATCAATCCAATAAAAATTAGATTCAATTTTTTCTTTCTTTTTAAGTTTTTTTGATATTTCTTCAAATAACATAATGGGCGTGCTTCCTCCTGATATTGCTATGTTTTTTTTGCTTAAAATATAATTACTGATTATATATGATGATAGTTCATCTGATACTTGTTTGGGTGTTTTAAATATTTTTATATTCATTTTACAATAGACAACTTTCCCCATCATTTATTAAATTTTTACATGGGTACCTCCAGGTATTTCTGTTTCTGAATAAATTGTTTGATTCTTCTGGTCCCCAGGTCCCAGATTTATAACCAAGAAGGTTAATTTTGTTTGATTTTATATCTCTAATGATTGGATCTACTACCTTCCAAGCTTCTTCAACAAAATCACTTCTTGCAAATAACATTGTATCACCAATAAAAACATCGAGTATTAATCTTTCGTATGCATTCATTATTTTTTCATTAGTTAATGATTCATAATGAAATTCTAAGTTTTTATTTAGAATTTTAGTTTTATCTCCTGGTTTTTTTATATCAAATTTTAATAAAAACCCTTCGTCTGGTTGCAACCTAAAAATTAACACATTACTTGATAATTTTTTTTCTTTAAAAAATGAATTATCATTTTTAAAGTGAACAACTATTTCAGTTACTTTTGTTGGTAATCTTTTACCGGTTCTTATAAAAAAAGGAATATTCTTCCACCTTTTATTATCAATAAATAATTTACAAGCAAAAAATGTTTCAGTATTTGAAACCTTATTCACACCTTTATTTTCTCTATAACTACTGAATTTTCTACCATTAATTTCAGATTTTATATATTGACCCCTAATAACATCTGTTTTAATATTTATTTTTTTAATTTTTTTCAAAACTTTTAATTTTTCATCTCTTATCATCTGCGATGTATTAGTTTTAGGTATTTCCATTGATATAAGACAAAGTAATTCAAGTAAATGATTTTGAAACATATCTCTTATTGCTCCAGCTTTATCATAGTACTCACCTCTGTTTTCAATACCTATACTTTCTGCAGCAGTAATTTCAATATGACTTATATGTTTATTTTTCCATAAGGAATTAAAAATTGTATTTGAAAATCTACTTACTAGAATATTTTGAACAGTTTCTTTGCCTAAATAATGATCAATCCTATAGATTTGATTTTCATTAAATTTATCAACTAATAATTTATTTATCTCTTTAGCAGATTCAAAATCTTTTCCAAATGGTTTTTCAATGACTAATCTTCTAAAACCATATGACTCATTATTTAAATTAGCATTTGATAATTTACTAATTATGTCTATGTAGGCTTGAGGAGGAGTAGATAAGTAGAATATAACATTAACTATCTCAAATTTTTTATTATATGATTCAATTTTATTTTTAAGATTCATAAAATCATCATAATAATTAGGATCTATCTTTAGATAAAAAGATTTATTTTTTAGACTTATGTCTAGACCATTAAAAATATTATTATCAATCTCTTTTCTACCACAACCAATGAGATAAGTGTTTTTAGGTAGCTCTTTAGAAGATATAATGTTATTTAATGCAGGAAATAATTTTCTTCTTGCCAGATCACCTGTCGCTCCAAATATTACAAGTAAATTACAGTTTGTTTTTATCATTGTTGGAGTTTAATATAAGCATATTTAAACAAAAATTCTAATTGTATTTATTGATTAATAATTTTAGTTGATATTTGTCAAAAATTTAATAATAATCTATATGAAATTTGATTTTGGACTTGTTGGTTTAGGTGTTATGGGAAGAAATTTTATCCTAAATGTAGCAGAAAATGGCTTTTCGTCTATTGGTCTTTCCTCAAGTGAAGAAAAGATTAAATTATTAAAAGAAGAAGGTAAAGATTTTGATATTGATGGCACACAGTCTGATAAAGTTTTTATTGATTCTTTATCTACTCCTAGAAAAATTATGCTTCTTGTACCTGCTGGAAATCCAGTAGATTCTATGATAGATAGATTTCTTCCTTTATTAGATCATGGTGATTTAATTATTGATGGTGGAAATTCTCATTTTGATGATACGGAAAGACGTTTTAAGTTCCTAGAATCAAAGAAAATTAATTTTATAGGAGCAGGTGTCTCTGGAGGTTCTAAAGGAGCACGATGTGGACCTAGTATTATGCCTGGTGGAAAGAAAGAGTCTTATTTAAATATCAAATCAATATTTGAAAGTGTTGCTGCTAAAGTCGATAATGTTCCTTGTGTTGCATATTTAGGTGAATCTTCTTCAGGTCATTATGTTAAAATGATACATAATGGTATTGAATATGCAATGATGCAGCTAATTTCAGAGTCTTATGATTTATTGAGAAGAGGATTTAAAAAAGATAATGATGAAATTCAAAAAATATTTTCTAAGTGGAATGATGGTTTTCTTAATTCGTATCTAATTGAAATTACAAAAGATATTTTTTCTAAAAAAGATATGGAAACAGATAATTATATGATTGATGTCATTTTGGATAAAGCTAAACAAAAAGGTACAGGAAAATGGACATCACAAAACGCAATGGATCTTGGTATTAATGTTCCAACTATTGATTCAGCTGTTTCTATGAGAATAATATCATCATTTAAAGATCAAAGAATAAAAGCAGAAAATATGTATAAAACTCAAAACAATAAAACATCTTCAATACATATTACTGTTGAAGACGTTGAAAAGTCATTGATATTTGGTTTTATTGTCTGTTATGCACAGGGATTAACCCAGCTTCGATCTGCTTCAAATGAAAAATCTTATAATTTAAATTATTCTGAAATATGTAAAATTTGGAGGGGGGGATGTATTATTAGAGCAAAAATGCTTCAAGATTTTATGAATGCTTTTGATTTGAATTCAGAATTAGAAAATTTACTTTTAGATTTAAATATTAAAGAAATAATAAATTCAAATATAGAGTCTGCTAGAAAAGTATCAATCTATTCTATAGAAAATGAGATTCCATTATCTGGATTATTATCTTCCATTAGCTATTTTGATTCTTTTAAATGTGGAAATTTACCTATGAATTTAGTTCAGGCTCAAAGGGATTGTTTTGGAGAACATACTTTTGAGAGAATTGATAAAAAAGGTACATATCATTTTGAATGGTAAACAATTTTAATTTTTAGAATATAAATTTTTTAAGTCTGCGTCACAGAGTTCTTGAATCAATTTTGAAATTTTATTACATACGTCTTTAAAATATTTTTCTCCCTTTTCTTTAGTTGATTTCATTGGGTTTCCAATTCCAGTATCATTAGTTGCTTTTGACCATTGTCTTTCTGTCCATGTCCAATTTTCTCTTAATGATTTAACATTGATTTTATTTTCTTTACCTTCTCCCCAATGTATTTTTTTTTCCACTAGGTCAGGTCTAAGGTACAATATAAGACTAGTTTCGAGTTCATCAGCATGGTCGCCATCATTGTCAAAGTAATTTAATTTATCTAGTGATTTAAACCAATTTGATGTACATAAGAACATTTTAGGATATTTTAAGCCTAATTCTCTTAACATATTTTTAAAATTATTTCCTCCATGACTATTGAAAACCAATAATTTATAAATTCCTTGCCTATTTAAAACGGCTATAACATCATCAAGGATCATCTGTTGCGTACTAGGATTTAAATTAATATCTAGTAGTATATCTTTTTGACCAGTATTTATTCCAAAAGGAATTGTAGGTAATATGATAAATTTTGAGCCTTTTTCCCATGCAATTTTACCTGATTCGCTAATTATAGATTCTGCTTCAATATTGTCTGTTGCATATGGTAAATGGTAGTTATGAGCTTCTGTTGCGCCCCAAGGTAAAATAGCAAGTTCATAAGAACTTTTTTTAATGTTCTTCCAATTATTTTCAGATAAAATATAAGGTTTCATTAAGTTTATATTTATTAGTAATAATGATTTTTAATTTAGAGATTTATGCTATAAATTAATCCTTTAATTTAAAAAAAAAATCTAATGAAAGTATTATCACTTCCAAAATTTTTAAATAAAGATTCTAATAAATTTTTTAGGACTTTAAATAAAAGAGTTAATGACTATTTTAAAGAAAGTAAAATAAGAAAAACTGGTAATTGGAAACTTTATTTAAAAACAGTTATTATTTTTTCAATGTTTATTGTTCCTTATTTTATTATAATGGTTTTTGATCCTAATCAGTGGATATCATTAATGTTAATTATATTTTCTAGTATAGGTATGGCTGGAGTAGGTATGAACATTATGCATGATGGAAACCATGGCTCTTTTTCAAATAAAAAATGGGTTAATAAATTAATGGGCAGTAGTATTTATATTTTAGCTGGAAATGCATATAATTGGCAAATTCAACATAATGTTCTTCATCATACTTTTACAAATATTCACGGTCATGATGAAGATTTAGCAGCTGGTAGAATATTAAGATTTTCTAAACATAGTAAATGGTTTCCTTATCATAAATATCAACATTTTTATTCATTTTTATTATATGGTTTAATGACCATTAATTGGGCGATTACTGGAGATTTTTTTCAAACAATTCGATATTTAAAAAAAAAATTATCTTTTAAAAAACCTATTAGTCCAAAAAAACAATGGATTAATTTAATATTTACAAAAATTATATATTTTACAATTTGGATTATACTGCCAATGGTATTTTTAAATTTAGCTTGGTGGAAAATATTAATTGGATTTTTTATCTTGCATTATATAGCAGGTGTAATTTTAACTATTGTTTTTCAACTTGCTCATGTTGTTGAAAAAGTAGAAATGCCTTTACCTTCTAACCTTGGTAATATGAAAAATTCATGGGCTATACATCAACTCTTTACAACTTCTAATTTTTCTACAAATAATAAAATTTTAAATTGGTTTTCTGGTGGATTAAATTTTCAAGTAGAACACCATCTTTTTCCTAAAATATCTCATATTCATTATAAAAAAATATCTAAAATTGTTAAGAAAACAGCTCTAGAATTTAATTTACCATATAATGAGTATAGGACAACTAGGGATGCTATTAAATCACATTTTAATTTTCTTAAATTAATGGGTACTAAACCCGCATTATAAAATGATTATAAATGCATTATTTATTTTTTTCTTCATTTCTTTAAATGTTGATAAAACAGTTCTTTTTAATGGTATTGATTTGACAGGGTGGAAGATTTATGGAACAGAAAAATGGTATGTTAAGGATAATTTACTGATATGTGAAAGTGGTCCTGATAAAGGGTATGGTTATTTAGCTACAGAGAAATTTTATGATAATTTTATTTTAACACTAGAGTTTAATCAAGAGTCTGATGGGAATAGTGGTGTATTTTTTAGATCTAATATAGAGGGTACAAAAATTTCTGGATGGCAGGTTGAAGTTGCACCTCCTGGAAGTCATAGTGGTGGTATATATGAATCATATGGTAGGGGATGGCTTATTCAGCCTCCTAGTGAATATGACGATGTTGTTGTTTTAAATCAATGGAATTTTATGAAAATTAAGGTATTTAATAACGAGGTTACAACTTGGATAAATGGTATTAAAATGATAAACATTAATGATGATAAAATTGGAAAAGGTGTTGGCTCAATAGCTCTTCAAATTCATGATGGAGGGAATATCAGAGTTAAATGGAAAAATATTAATATTGAAATGTTAAATTAATTTTAATGATAAGAAGAGATTTTATAAAAGTATCTAGTGCCCTGACTCTTGCTTCATCAGTCCCTTTAGTCGGATTTGTTTCTGATAATAAAAAATCATTTAGAAAAAATAAAATTGGTGTATCTTCTTATTCATTTTGGCATTTTGATTCCAATGCTAAACCCACTATGAATTATTGTATTGATAAAGCTTCGGCTATGGGATTTGACGGTATTGAATTTCTTCTTGTTCAAATGTCATCAGTTGATAATAGTCATCTTCAAAATTTAAAAAAGCAAGCATTTGATGCGGGTTTAGATATTATGGGTTTATCAACACATCAGGGATTTGTAAATCCAAGTAAAGAGTATAGGGATAAAAATATTAAAAAAACTATTGATCAAATTGAAATTGCTTATAAACTTGGTATTCCAACTATGAGAATTAATACAGGAAGATGGGGGACTTCTGAGTCATTTGATGCTTTGATGGCAAACAAAGGTATTGAACCACCAATTAAGGGATATACTGATGAAGATGGTTTTCCTTGGGTAATTGAATCCATTGAAAAATGCATTCCTACTGCTGAAAAATGTGGTGTAGTTCTTGGTTTAGAAAATCATTGGGGTTTGGGTATTTCAGCGTATGGAGTAAAAAGAATTGTTGATGCTATTGATAGTCCTTGGCTACGTGTAACATTAGATACTGGTAATTTTCTAGAGGATAGAGATAATCAAATTGAGATGCTTGCACCTTATGCTTGTTTGATTCAAGCCAAGACATATTATGGTGGGGGAGTGTGGTATGAACTTGATATAGATTATAAAAAAATAGGTGCGGTAATGAGAAAAAATAACTACAAGGGTTATATTTCTCTTGAGTTTGAAGGCAATGAGAATCCTGATATTGCTATTCCAAAAAGTCTTAAATTATTAAGGGATAGTTTTTACTATCAAGTTTAATATCTAATTGCACTTACAGCTTTCTGCGTTTTGTAAATCTAAAAAAACACATACTTCCTTATTATATAAGCTAATAATAAAAGGATACTCTTTTTTTGATATATCATCATATGGCACGACTTTATTTAGTTTATACCTAACATTTGCATCAGTTATTCTATACGTTCCATTTATGTTTTTATTTTTAATTTTTAAATAGTAATAATCATTCATTGAAGAGTCTGAATGTATAATATCTGGCATATAACTAAAATTTAATTTTAGTATAAAATGATCTTGAAAAAGATCGTAATCAAATATTTTATCTGCTATAAAATTACAATTATCATACTCATAAGTAGGTGGAGCTTTAATTAACTCATTTTCATCACACGAAATTAACAATAATGAATAAAAAATTATGAGAACATACTTACTCATATATTTTGAGATTTAATATTTATAGAATGACTATTATTTATATTTTAATTTAAAGTATAATATTGTAAGTGCACATGATCCCACAAAAAAATTTGCATAAATTATGGCCATATCATTTTTTTTAAAAGCATAAATTAACCAAACGATATTACTTAAAAGTATAATTAGAATCATTGTTAATGATAGATCTTTTGCTGATTTTAATTTCCAAGTTCTATATACTTGAGGAAAAAAAGTAATTCCAGATAAGATAGCCCCCATTATTCCAAGAATTTCAATCCATTTCATATGTTTTATTTAAAATATAATAATATTCTTATAGTTATAATTGTATAAATTAATAACGATATTTTTTATGCTATTTCTTAAAATAAAATTTCAACAATTTTAAAAATATTTTTCAATTATTACTCTTTGGAAGTAGATTATAATAGATATATTTTGATATGGGGTAAAAAGATTCTAAACATCTTTTTTTTAAGTTTTCATCCCAATTTATTTTGATTCTATGGCCTTTTAAGACAAAGGCTTTACTTTCAATATATTCAGGAATGATCCTACATTTTATCATACCTTAAACATAGAGTATACATATTAAATTTAAAAGAAAAATATTTAAATTTCTTTTTACATACTAGCAATAATGAGAAATATATAAAGTATTGTTGGCATTATTAACCATTTTATTATTCTTAATTTATTGTTTATGATAAAAGTATAAAATGAAACCTTTTCACTTGTTGATTGTAATTTTATAATTAAAGAAAATCCTAAACTAAAAATTAAAAAATAATTAAATAAAGTAAATGCAGTCATTAAAGTAAGGTTTTACTCATAATGATTCCATATAGTCGTAGATCCATTATTATTTATTGCTAATACATTAAAATTAGCTTTTTCAGGACGAACTTCCATTCCAGGAACATTTGAACCAGCAGGCATGCCAGGAACACTTAATCCTTTAATATTTGGTTTCTCAGAAAGTAATTTTAATATGTCTTTCGGAGGTACATGACCTTCAATAACATAATCGTCTATGAAAGCTGTATGGCATGAAACTAAATTTGGTGTTATTCCTGCTTTTGATTTAATAGACTGCATGTTGTTTTCTAATTTACTTTTAACTAGAAAACCATAATCACTTAATTGTTTCGTCCAATTTTTACAACAATTACATGTAGGGGACATATAAACTAATAATTCGTTTGAATGTGTAGAATTGTTTATTATTTCTGATGGTTTGTCATAAAAAAATGAACTTACTAAAAGTATACTTATCAATGATACAATAAGTGGAACAAGTTTAAATTTCATATATCTAATCTACGTATATACTATAATTTATCAAAATCTAAATTTATAACTTAGGTATATAAATTAAAGAAAATTAATTTTATTTTTAAACAAAGATTTTTAAATAATTTTTATTACTTTGTTTTAACAAGCATTACACCCCATGTGCCTTCTTCACCGTAAATACTTGAAGCTGATGCTCCTTTTAATAATCTCATGCTTTTAATTTCTCCAGGTTTAACTAATGTTGAAAATTGAGAATATGTACCAACTCTCATACCATTTAGATAAAAAGTTACTTCTTGTGTAAATTTTACACTAGTTATTCCAGTTACGTATACTTGAGCATTGTTATCATCTGGACCATTTATTTTTAATCCTGGTATACTTCTTATGCGATTTAAAATGCTTATTTCAGAATATTCATTTATTTTTTCATCCATTGATTTATTTACATCAAAACTATCAGAAGATGTGGGTTTTGAAATTGTACAAGAAAAACAGATAAAAATTAAGATTAATAATGTTTTTAGATTAATCATTTGAATTTTATTTCTTTTCATAAATAATTTTTATATCTGGTAATTCAGTGAAATAATAATGAACCCAAATATAGATATGATGAAACAAAGCTGCTAATAAAGCAGCTTTTGATTGTAATAAAACTCCTGGTATCCAAATAAGAAAGAAAGCAAATGTATACATACCATTGGAAGTATATTTGAATATACCTTTTTTACAAAATGTTTCATTTCTAAATTTTTCAGGTTCAAAATGATCTAATCCAAATGCTTTATCAATACCGAAATATTTAAACACAGAGTATTGAGCATATATTCCAGGAACAAGTAGTGCTAATGATAAAATATAAGGCAGAGTAGTACCTATGTTTATTGTCATAGCGTTGGATATAGACAATATTATAATTAATACGGGTCTTGATAGGATAAGTATTATAAAGCCTTTTTTGTATATTTTAAAAGCCTTTTTTTTAAATATATGGGTTAAGCCTTTGTAAAATAATTCATATCTCCAACATAAAAGAACATAAATTTGGTGGATGATTGGAGATAAAATAGCTAGAATAAACCAATTTTCCGTATTTATATTCCATAAACTTCCATTAAACACATTGCTATCTTGATTAGTATAATGTTTTAAAGAATATAATAATCCTATTAATATTAATATATGCCAGTGCTGGTGTTTAAGTATTTTCATTTTGAATTAATAATTCTGATTTATCTTTTAAGTTTTTAATTGATTTTTCATTCACAATAAATTCTTTACCATTTTCTTTTTGTAATAATAACCACATTAGTAAAGCCCCATAGTGTGTTTGGAAAGGTCACCATAATTTTTCTCAAATCCTTCTTTACATTCTTTACATATAGGAACTTTAATAGTGGTTGGTGCTTCTTCCTCACAATGATGGCAGAACTTTTCCACATTATCATACTTTGTATCTTTCTTCCATTCACTAAAACAATTGAAACACATAGGCTTTTTTAGATTGTGTTCAATTGTAGCCTCACATCTGATACAACAACCTTTCTCCATCTCTAAAATATCATCTACTTTATTTCGAATTTTTTCAACTATACCTACCTTATTTTCTTTTGAACGGCTTTGTAAATCCTTATAGTTGGAATGGAAATCTTTTACTAATTCTTCATCTTCTGTATATAATGCTATCTCTTCATTTTCTTTGGATGAATGTTCATACAAATTCATTGAAGTCATAATTGCACTTTTCTCTGAGAGATATAGTTTAGTGTGGAGATTTTTCACCTCATAACAATGGACGCCCTTACTTTCCAATTTTCCCAATGACTTATCTAATTCATAATCAACCGAAGTTTTACTATCCCTTTCATAATATCTGTAATATAATTCAATTCTAACTTTCCTTTTAAGAGCACTTTCAATCGTTTGAGTAAGATGCCCCCAAACATTCACATACGGAGTAATCAGAACAACTTTCTCTTCAGCCTTATCAATTAACTCTAATAGATAGGATGATATTTGATACTTCTTTAATACTTTAGTTTTCATTTCAGCTTACTCACTTAAATCCTATCCCTTTGGGTGGGGGTTAGGCATTAGAAAATAATATTAACATAATGTTAATCACTAATGAACACATGAGATAATTTCTAATGGTTCTTTGAGTTTTT
>ERZ651768.3204-NODE-3204-length-11038-cov-8.147432_pt1 | contig 11038 bp, 7 predicted proteins | sample MGYA00514754_ERZ651768 | MGnify/ENA metagenome assembly ERZ651768 | reverse complement strand
TGGCGGTGGGATGGATCATTCGTAAAAATATCCGAGTTCGCGCAGCGACGCGTAATCCTTTTCGCGCTCCGCCGTGCGGCGGCCGAGGATGATGTGGTCCAGCACGTCGATTTTCAACAACTTGCCGGCGCGGATGATGTCGCGCGTGAACTTGATGTCGGCCTCCGACGGGGTGGGGTCGCCGCTGGGATGGTTGTGCGCGAGGAACACCGCCGACGCGTTGGCGGCGATGGCGGGGCGAAACACATCGCGCGGATGCGTCACCAGCGAATCGAGCGTACCGCGCGCGAGTGTCTCGACGCGAATGAGCCGCCGCTTGGTGTTCACGAGCACGACAGTAAAATGCTCGACCTCGAGCAGCCGGTTGTCTTCGCGCAGGAGGCTGGCCAACTTCTCCGGCGTGTCGAGCACCGGCGACTCATGGCGCAGTTCGTCGGCCAGGCGCTTGGCCAGGCTGAACGCACTTTTCAACGTGACCGCCTTGTCGCGGCCGACGCCTTTCACGCACAGTTCCTCGATGGGCGCCTTGGCCAGGGCGTCGAGCGAGCCAAACTTGTTGAGCAGCGACTGGGCGACATCGATTGCCGACAAGCCCTGCGTGCCGGTGCGCAGCAAAATGGCGATCAATTCACTGTCCTTGAGCGCCTCCGCACCCTTGGCCAGAAGACGTTCGCGTGGCTTTTCGCTGTCGGGCAGATCCTTGATGCGCGTCGCCTCGGGCATGCGGTTTATTGCTGCGCAGCCTTGCGTTTTCGTCGACGTTCGCGCTTGGGCTTGTTGCTCGTCGGTTTCTCCAAATTGGCCTGAAATTGCTTGTCCCACGAGTTGGCTTTTCGCGGGCGATACAGCGGGCGGCCATCGATGTTCGGCTGGCTGCCGATGATAGCGCGGAAATTTTTCAGCGCGGCCAGGTGCTCCGGCTTTTTGCTGTTGATCAAGTTATGGAGTTCGAGCGGGTCACTTTTCAGATCGAACAGCGCGGTAATTTTCGGCTCGTGCTCTAGCCAGACTTTGTAGCGTTTGTTGCGAAGGACGCGGTCGGCGAAGTCGTTGGTGCCGCGCACACCGTTTTTGTCGAGCCGCCCGGCGCCGTGGCCAAGCGCCATGATCCAGTCGCGCGGCGAATCGTCCGCCTGGCCAAGCAGCAACGACGCGAACGACTTGCCGTCGAGTGTGACGCCCTTGGGCAGCTTTGCGCCTCCCAGTTCGGCGAAGGTCGGTAGCAGGTCGGAGAAGTCGGTCAGCGCGTCGGTCTCGCGTCCGCCCGGGACAAGGCCGGGGCAGTTCACGATGAACGGCTGGCAGACGCCTCCCTCGAACTTGGAGCCCTTGCCGCCGCTCGGTCGCTTGCCGTTGACCGTGCCGCGCAACCCGCCGCTGGTGCCGTTGTCGGTGGTGAAAATCACGACGGTGCGTTCGCGGATTTTTAAGTCGTCGAGAGCGCTAACCAAGCGCCCGACGAGCGTGTCGGTGTAGCGAACCATGGCTTTGAGTTTGTCTTTGCCCGTGGTGGCGTTTCGTTCGTCAGGCGTCGGCACGAGCGGGCCGTGCGTGAGCGCCATCGGGAAGTAGAGCATCATCGGCTCGTCGCGATGTTGCTTCATGTGGTCGATGAGGAAGTCGCAGTAAATGTCCGGGCCGAATTTGTCCTTGTAGGTTTTGCTGCCGGCGCGGGTGTGGATGTAGGCGTCCCAGTAGCGCTCGTTGCTCGGCGGATTGCCGGTCTCGTAGCCGGTCCAGACGGCCCAGTCGTCGAAGCCGTGTTTGCGAAGCGCCTCCGGCTCGAGCCGAAAGTCGTTGATCTGCCACTTGCCGGCGATCGCGGTGGAGTAGCCGGCGCTCTTCATCACGTTGGCGAAGGTGGTGTAGTTTGCCCAGTCGAAGTAGCCGACACCCCAGCGGGGGACGTCCCAGTGATTCACCCAGCCGGTTCGCCAGGGGTATTGGCCGGTGAGCAGCGTGGCGCGGGTGGGCGTGCACTGCGGCATCGACCAGGCGTTGTGGAACTTGAGACCGCTCTTGGCCAAGCGATCGATGTTCGGGGTATCTATTTCGTCCGCGCCGTAGCAGGAAATCCAATCTTTTCCGAGGTCATCGACCATGATGAACAGAATGTTCGGCTTGGCCGCGGTCGTGGATTGCAGGGCAAGCGCGATGATAATCGTTAGACAATAGAGCAGGCGTTTCACGGCGGCAGGTTAGTTGCCCCGACACCTCAAGCCAAGCGCTTGGCTTTACAATTTATCTTCAGGGCCGAAGAGGAAGGTACGGATGTCCTCAAGGATGAGGTACATTGCTGGGACGAGGATGAGGGTGATCACTGTGGCAAAGATGACACCAAAGCCAAGCGAGATGCCCATCGGCACGAGGAACTTGGCCTGCAGGCTTTTCTCGAGCAGCAATGGCGTCAGGCCGGCGAAGGTGGTGAGCGATGTGAGCAGGATCGGCCGAAAACGGGATAAACCAGCTTGGCGCGCCGATTCCATTTCGCTCAGGCCGATGCCGCGCTTGCGGTTGACGTAGTCCACCATCACAAGGCTGTCGTTGACAACCACGCCGGTCAGTGCAACCACGCCGAAGCCGGATAGGATCGTTACGTCCATGCCCATCAAGACGTGCCCCCAGACTGCTCCGATGAGACCAAACGGGATCGCTGCCATTACAATGATTGGCTGGATGTAGGAGTTGAATGGAATCGCCAGCAGCGCATAAATAATGATCAGCGCGATGATGTAGAGATACTGAAGGCTGGCGATGGTCTCGGCCTGCTCGCTTTTTTCGCCCTCGAATGACCAGTAGATGCCGGGAAATTCCAACTGCATTGCGGGGAGTAATTCGGTCTCAAGTTGCCGGTTGATCTCCTGCGTGTTGCCGGCGGCGGCATCGACGTCTGCGGTGACGTTGACGGAACGTCGTCGATCGATACGCCTGATGGATTCGTAGCCGCGACCGTAGGTTACATGAGCCGCATCGGTGAACGGCACCTCGTTGCCGCCCGGGAGGCGAACGCGCATCTGCTCGAGGTTGGCGAGGCTGCGCCGCTCGTCGCGCGGATAGCGGATCATGACCTTGACATCGTCTCGGCCGCGCTGGAGGCGCTGCACCTCGTCCCCGTAAAACGCCTGTCGCACCTGTCGTGCCAGGTCGAATTGTGTCAGGCCAAGCGCCTCGGCTTCCGGCTTGATTTTCAACTGCACCTCCTCCTTGCCCTGGCGGAATGAGTCGGCGATGTCGATGACTCCGGTGAACTTGGCCAGTTCCTGCTTGAGCCACTCGGCGGCGGCTTGCAGTTGTTCAAAGTCGGCACCGGTGAGTACGACATTGATTGCGTCACCGGCCTGGAAGATGTCCGCGGTGAACTGCAGTTCCTCGGCATCCGGCATGTCACCGACAATCTCGCGCCAAAGCCGCGCGACCTCGTAGCTGTTGAACATTCGTTCCTCCGCCGGCGAGGCCTCGATGTGTACCTCGCCGGTATTCGCGCCCTTGATGGAAGTGGCCATCCTGCCACCGGCGCGGCCCTGGTCTGACTTGAACGGCTGGCTGCCCACCGAGCTGAGCATATGGCGCACGATGCTGGGATGACCCTTGGGTGTTTTGGCATCGAGTCGGTCGCGAACTTCAAAGGCGGCTTCCTCCAGTTTCTTGACGGCGCGCTGCGTTTCCTCGGTGGTGGTGCCAAGCGGCATGGTAACGGTGGCGGCCACATTGTCGCCCTCAACGGGTGGAAAAAATACAAATCGGATGTGCCCGCCCGCTACAAATCCGATCGTGATGGCGAACACCGCCACGGCGATGGCAATGGTCAAGTAACGCCACTCGAGACACCACCGCAGGCTGGGCTTGTAGATGCGCAGGATGAACTGATCCATCCGCACGACGAACCGATGTTGAAAGCGCCGCCACCCGCCGACCAGGCCGGTGCCTTCGTCGATGTTCTCGACCTTGCGCAGGTTGCTGAGATGTTTTGGTAGAATAAACAGCGACTCAATCAGCGAGAAAAAAAGCGTCGGGATCACGATCAGCGGGATGAACTTCATGATCTTGCCGGTGTTGCCGGCGGTGAAAATTAACGGCGCGAAGGCGGCGATCGATGTCGCCACGGCGAAGGTCACCGGCTTGGCCATCTCGACCGCACCGGCGATCGCGCCCTTGAGGCCGGGTGTGCCGCGCTCGTGATGCGCGTGGATGTTCTCGCCGATGAGAATGGCGTCATCGACCACGATGCCGAGCACCACTATAAACGCGAAGAGCGAGATCATGCTGATCGACACGTCCAGCGAAGGCATCAGCCAAAACGTGCCGAGAAATGAGATCGGAATACCAAGGCTCACCCAGAAGGCCAGGCGGAAACGCAAAAACAGCGCCAGCACGAGGAACACGAGACAAAAGCCGGTAAGACCGTTGCGAATCATCAAGTCGCGCCGCCCGCGCAGATAGCTGGAGTCGTCCTGCCAGGTGGTCAAACTGATGCCCTTTGGATAGCGATACTCCGACTCGACGATGTAGTCCTGGACAATCTCCGAGATGGCGATAGCGCTCTCTTCGCCGACGCGGAATACTTTCACCAGGGCACACGGCTTACCGTCGAAGTACGACTCGCGGTCGTTCTCCTCAAAGCCGTCGATGATCGTCGCCACTTGGCCAAGCCGCAGACGCGTGCCGTCCGGTCGCGTCCGCAACACGATCTGCTCGAAATCCACCACCCGCTTGGCTTGGCCCTTGGTTCGCAGCAGGATTTCGCCGCCGCGCTCAGCCTTGATTGAGCCCCCCGGCAGGTCAATGGACGTACTCCGGACCGCCAGCGACACCTCGTCGAACGTCATGCCGTACTGCTTCAGTGCGTCCTCGGAGACCTCGATCGACACCTCGAGGTCGCGTACGTTTGCCAGTTCCACCTGCGTGATGCCGGGCATCGCCATCAACTCATCACGCACTTGCGAGGCGTAATGCCGCAGTGTCGTCTCGGATACCGCGGCTGTCTCGCCGGACACGGCAACGTTAATCACCTGTTTACGTATAATGATCTCCTCGATCACCGGCTTCTCGGCCTCCTCGGGGAAGGTGTCGATGGCATCGACGCGCGCTTTGATTTCGTCGAGCGCGCGGGAGGCGTCCACGCCGGGCGCCAACTCGACCATGATCGTGGCTGCATTTTCGGCCGAAGTGGAGGTGACCTGCTTGACATTCGTCAGGCCGTACACCGCCTCCTCGATTTTTTGGCAGACCCCTTCCTCCACCTCATCCGGCGCTGCGCCGGGATACGGGACGGCAATGTAGATCATGTCCGACGAAAACTCGGGGAACACCTCCTGCCGCAGCGTCCCGATTGACATGAAACCCACGACGACAATGAACATCGCCAGCAGGTTTGCGGCGACGCCGTTCCTGGCAAACCATTCAATCAGGCTATTCATTCGTCGAATCTAATTCGCGCACTTTTACTTCCATGCCGTCGATCGTTCCCGCAAGCAGGGAAGTAATCACCTGTTCGCCTGGCTGGATGCCATCGGTTATGATCACCTGCTTTGCATCTGCGAAGGAAACATCAACGGACCTGAAAATTAGTCTTTTAGGATGGGATGGCTCCCTGTAACCCAACCATTCTTGTAGTGTGCTTTTCTCGCTCACGATCCAAACGCGATCCTTCCGGCGAAGAGCCTGTCGCGGCAACACGATGATGTTCTCCTGCGTGCGGCCTTCGATGCTGGCTCGAACGAATGTCCCGCTTCGCAGCGGTGCGGGATTGCCGCTGGCCAAGCCGTACGGGTCAACGACCTGTGCCACCAGGTAAACCATTCGGTTCACCGGATCGAGCGTCTCCTCCGACCGCACAATGTGGCCAAGCCACTCCGTCCGCCGGTCGCCAGCCTGGGCGCTGAGCGATACCTTGGGCGCTTGGCCAAGCGCGACTTTTGCGCCGGTCCTGGGTAAGTCAATGAAACTCAAGTCGCGGGAAATCAATGGCAAACGCACCTCGGCGATATCGGTGGCAAACAATTCGCCAAGCGGTGTGGCCAAGGCGGCAAATTGACCGGGACGTATGTTAGCTCTGGCCACCATTCCGGCGAACGGTGCGCGGATTTCACAGCGCTCGAGGTTGCGTTTGGCTGCCTCCTCGCTGGCTAGGGCTGCCTGAAGCGCGGCGCGGGCATTGGCGAGTTGCGGCTCGCGCGCCTGTAGTCCGGTCGGCTCGCCTTGATTGAGCAATTGCCATTCACGACGAACGACGTCAGCCTCCTTCACCTCCATCTGCAGCTGCAACTCCGCCTGGGCGACTTGCGCTTTGGCCTGTGTGAGCGCCAGTTCGTAGTCTCGTGAATCGATTTTGAGCAACACTTCATCCTTTGCAACAAGCAGACCCGTATCGAACGACCCGGCCACAGACACCACCTTACCGCTGACCTCGCTCACGAGCCGGATGCTTGTCCGGGGTAGGGCGGTTCCCTGAGATTGAATCCTGTACGTGTGCCGCGTCGCTTCTGCGATTCGCACTTCCACGCTGGGCAGCTTTGGCCTGGCGATTTGCGATTCCGGCCTCTTGCCGGTCTTCACCAGCACGGCGGCGAATGCGATGCCAGCGATCGCCACGGCAAAAGTACAGATGATTTTCAACCTGCGGTTGGTGTTAATTGCTTGCTGTTCCATTTCTTTTCAACGTTTCAAATCCGCCGCCAAGTGCGAGGTGCAAATTGACCCGGTTTTCCAGCCGCCGCCGGCGCGCGGCCCACCATTGGCTCTCGGCGCTGATCGAGCGGCGGCGTGCCTCAAGCAGCGTGATGATGTTCTCGAGTCCGCGACTGTATCGCTCCTTGGCGATTTGCGCGGCGGCTTGCGACTGCTCGTACGCCACGCCCAGCGCCTCGTCCATTGCGGCCAACTGCTGCTCGGCGTCGAGTGCGTTTTCCACTTCACCCATCGCCTTGAGCACCGTCGAGCGAAAGCTTTCCTCGGCGGCTTTCAGGTTGGCCCGTTGCAGGCGAACATTGGCGCGAAGCCGGCCGGCTTGAAACAAAGGTTGCGTCAGGTTGGCTGCGACATTCCAAACAACCGAGTCACTCGAGAGCAGTCCGGAAAGTCCGCTCGTCGAGGTGCCACTGCTGCCGGTCAGGCTGATCTGCGGGTAGAGCGACGCCTTGGCCTGGGTGAGCGATGCGCCGGTGGCGAACAGCTGCTCTTCGGCTGCGACGAGATCGGGCCGTTGCGAAAGAATCTGTGCCGGCACCCCGGCCGGGATCGCAGGGGGCAGTTGGGGCAGTTCCGTCGGAATCGCCAGTTTGTTGGCCGGGAATTGGCCAAGCAGAATCTCCAGCCGCCGGGTTGTTTGGCTAGCAATCGACTCGAGTTCAGCGACTTGCGCCCTGGCTCCGGCGAGGTTGATCCTGGCCAGGTGCATGTCCAGCGACGAGAGGACGCCCTGCTCAAATCGGGCGCGGATCTGTGCCACCGTCGTCTCGTGCGTGGAGACGGCAAACTTGGCTAGGCGCGCCTGTTGTCGTGCTTCAATGGCTAGCATCCAAGCCTTGGCCACCTGTCCGGCGAGCGAGTGGCGCGCCCCGGCGTACTCCGCCGCCTGGCCAAGCGCATTGGCGTGAGCGGCGCGTTTGCCGGCGCGTACGCGGCCCCAAAGGTCGAGTTCCCATTGGGCGCCAAGGGTCAAATTGTGGCGTTCGCTAAGGAAGGAGTCGGGCACGCCGGGGAACTTCACCCCGAACTGCGCCATGTTTAGTTGGCTAGCCGACAAGCCGCCGCTGAGGCCGATTTGGGGCAACTGTTCCGCACCGGCGATCTTCGCCTGTGCCCACGCGGCCTCGAGCCGGGCGGCGGCGCTCCAGACATCTGGATTGGCGGCGAGGGCTTGCCCGATCGCCTCGCTCAATTGGGCATCTTGAAAGTTGTGCCACCAAAACGCTGGTGCCTGGCCGGTACTCACGCTGGGCGCAGACCAGTCGGCGGGCAGCTCGTTGGCAAAATCCCGGGCCGTCCGGTTGGAGTCGGTGGCGCAACCGGCGAGCAGGAGGACTGCCGCGGTGATGGGAAGTGTCCGGCGCATGCTACTTCTTTTTGGGCGTTCGCTTTGCCCGGGCTTTTTTCGGAGGCGGACTGACCTTGGCGCGAAAGCCGGCGGCGGTGAAATCGATCAACCGTCGCACCGTTGTCTCGTAGTCGGATACGCCGGCGTCCGTGCCGGTGAAGCGGACCAGCAGGTCGGCGTTGCAAAGTGTGTGCGCCATCGCGCCGGCCATGAAGTGCGAGCGCCAGTCGGTCTCCTCCTTGGCCAGACCTGGCAGTGCGGTTTCGAACGCGGCACTGAACTTAATGATCACCTCTGTCAACTCACCCATCATGAACTTCTGCAATCCCTCATTGCGCTCACCCATCACGCGTCCGATCAGGCGCGCAAAAGTGGGGCCGGCTTTGGGATCGGCCTGCACGCGAAACAACGGGCGAAACAGGCACTCGAGCACGTGCTCCAGTTTGACCGGTCGCCTGCCGGCATTGGCCCGGGCCTCCACCAACTTGGCCAGGCGCTCCTCGTTGATGGGGCGGAGCCGCCGGGCGATGACCTCATGAATCAGCGCCTGCTTGGAGCCGTAGTGGTAATGCACAGCCGCGAGGTTGACTCTGGCCGAGGCGATGATGTTGCGCAGCGACACGGCATCGAACCCCTTCTGGGCGAAAAGCCGCTCGGCGGTGTCAAGGATCCGTGTCTTGGTATCAGTTTTTGCCATTTAATTCAAACAAGTGTTTGAATCAGGCGTTTGTTTTAACTAACACAGCCCCGGCCGTCAACCCTGTTTTTTGAGAGGGGAGTGCGCCACCCAATTCCGCCGTAGGCCGGCTGCCGTTTGACCGGGGGATTCCGCTTGGCCAAGCGCTTGGCTGGGGGCACTCTCCGTCCATCATGCTTTTCAATAAAAAGAGGTTCGTTTGTCTTGTTGCAGTCGTTTTGTTGTCGGCTGAGTCGCTTGCAGTCGAGGATGATGGGTTTCGCCCATTGTTTAACGGCAAGGATCTCGGGAGTTGGGTGCCGGTGAACACCGCGCCTTCCACCTGGTCGGTGCGGGACGGGATGATCATTTGCTCCGGCATGCCAACCGGCGAGTTGCGCACGGAGCGGATGTACCAAAACTTCATCATGGAGGTGGAGTGGCGGCACATGAAGCCAAGGGGCAACGCCGGGATTTTTGTCTGGGCGGACGACATCACGGCGCGCGGGCAGCCGTTTCATCGCGGCGTCGAGGTGCAGGTGCTGGAGAATGCCTACGGGAACTCCGGGGGGCACACTGTGCACGGTGACATTTTTCCGATCCACGGCGCGACGATGACGCCGGTTAACGGCCGGGGCGGAAGCCGAGCGTTCCCCACGGAGTTTCGCTCCAAGCCCAGCCCAGAGTGGAATCACTACCGGATCGTTTGCAACGACGGAACCATCTCGCTGGCTGTGAACGGTAAGGTGGTGACGCGCGGCAAGGAGGCCAGCCCGCGCAAGGGTTACATCTGCCTTGAATCGGAGGGTGGCGTGGTGCATTACCGCAACCTGCGTATCAGGGAATTGCCGGCGACACCGCTTGAGCCGGGGCAGGTAGCCATCACCAATCGAGGCTATCGATGCCTGTATACTGGCGTTGATTTTTCTGGCTGGCTTGCGTCGAAGGGTTGGCATTCACAAAACTGGCAGTTTCGCTTCGATGGTAAATCGGAAGCAGCCGACAAGTCGCTCCTGACGACCGAGTCGTTCGGTGACTTTGGCTTTATCTTTGATGTTCGCGTATCAGGGGAGACCCAGCCGTGTGCGTTCCAGTTTCGGGGCTCGGAGGCAGCGGTCATCACGATTGCGCCTTCGTTGTACAAGGACGCCCTAGTTTTGAAGGGGCGCAACTGGAACCGATTTGAGGGCGAGTTGCGCGGCGATCGGCTCAGTGTGAGCCTCAACGGCAAGCCGGTTTTCATTGATAAAAAACTGGGCGACGTGCCGGTCAAGGGGCCATTGAAGATTGTGCCAACCGGCCCGATTGAGTTTGCAAACGTTTACATTCGCGACTTGGCCAGGCGCTGATGTTCCGCCGTGAAATTCCTCGCCGCCGTTTCTTTTTATATGATTTACGGCTTGGAGCTTGGCCTGGCGCAGGAGCGGAAAATTGAAAAGGGAAACCTGAACCTGCTGGGCTACTGGGATTTTGACAGCGTGGGTGCCATCGAGGACGACGCGGTCATCATCGACTCGGTCGCGAAAATCGAGGGCGTCGTCAACGGCAACCCGTCGGCGGCGACGGGGCGGTCGGGAAATGACGGCGACCATGCCATCGACTTTGGCGTGTCACCCTCGGGCAAATGGGTACGCATCGACTGGTCGGACGCCGCCGGTCACTCGTGGCTGAAACCGGCTTCGGATTTTAATCAGCTTTCCGTCTCGTTGTGGCAGAAGCTTCATTCGCGGCGTTCCTCGTCCACCTTTTGGCTTGGGGCCGAGAGCGCCTCCAGCGGTGAGCGCAATGCCCAGGCGCACATCCCGTGGGGCAACAGTCAGATTTACTGGGACACGGCGGGTTGCTGTGATGGCCGTACCACGCGCATTAACAGGAGTTGGGGCGGCGGCTTGGGCAAGTGGCATCACTTCGTGTTTCTCAAGGACGGCGATCGAAAGGCAATCTACATCGACGGCGATTTATTCCATGAGGGCAACAACAGCGCCCGGTTGAAAGCCGACTGGAGCGTCGCGGCGATTGGCTCGAACAACGCGGGGGGCACCAATGTCGCCGCTGCGGTGGATGAATTCGCGGTGTTCGCCTCGGCGTTGACGGAGGAGGAAATCCTCCGCTTGGCCAACGGCACAAAGCCGACCGGGCTCGGGGAGCGAACGGAAGACGTCGGCAACGGCGACGTCGGCGAGCCATCGGGCGGCGTGACGTTGAGCCAAGCGCATGGGTTTCGTGACGAGCCGTTCGAGTTGTCGATGAGTGCCGAGTCGGCGGCGGCGGTGATCCGCTACACGACCAACGGCAGGGAGCCGACGCGGACGTCCGGCAAAACCTAC
>ERZ651768.3203-NODE-3203-length-11039-cov-3.510126_pt1 | contig 11039 bp, 9 predicted proteins | sample MGYA00514754_ERZ651768 | MGnify/ENA metagenome assembly ERZ651768 | reverse complement strand
CCGCCGCCATCAGCGCCAGCGCGAGACCAGCAATCAGCAGCAGGAACGGCCGTGGGCGCATCGCGGTTGCAGTGCCGGGTGGGTTTAGGCCTTGCTGGGAAGAATAGTTCTCAGTCACGTCCCGGCAGCACAGCTCCCTTGCCAGTTCTCCCGTCGAGTAGCACCTGCAGCGGCTGCTTCAGATTCAGGTGGCGTACCGGCCCGTCGCTGGCGGTCGGCTTACATGCCTCGAGCCAGTTCCAATCGATGGCGTTATGCGGGGCGGTGAGGTAGCCAACGCTGAACGAGATGATATTCTGGAAGAAGTGCGTGCCTTGGCTCGGCTCGACCGGCAGGTCTGCCAGCTGGCATTCTATAATGGTGCGCGCACCTGAAATCTGCCCCCATTTTACAGGGATGCCGAGCCACGGGTCAGATGAGCCCCAGCGACCGGGGCCAACGAGCAGGTAGGGGCACCCTGCGCGCGTCAGCTTACGGTTTAACTTCTCGATGATTTGCGCAGCTTCGCGCGTCTCAGCACGGTCGAGCCGGTCCGGGTGGACATAGATTATGTCGCGTATCTCCTGGATAACTCCATTGCCGAGCGAATGCGACGAAGTGCAGAGCGCCCCCTCAACGCTATCGAGATCAACCTCGACGTCGACCGGCTCCCACACCAGTGGCCGCGCCTGCAGGAACACGAAGCGACGCACACCAGGAGCGATGACGACGGCGAACTCGATTTCCACGGGACCGCCCATCCCTTCCTCTGCCTGCGCCAGAAAGAGCTGTGTCAGCCTGGACAGCGGGAACTGCTTCTGCTTAGTGACGCCAGCGAAGGTCACCAGCCGCACGCCGGCGCGTGCTAGGCCATCATAGATGGCATCGTTCTCAGCTGAATAGACCGAACCGATGGGGTGCAGCTGCCGGTCTATTTCGGCGCGCGCCAAGTCCAGCTGCACTAGGCTCGCCTCGGCGGCGCGCGTTGGCCGCTCCTGCTGCTTCGAAAGGTCAAGCGCCCAGAACTGCCGTTGTGAAGAGCGCAGGTAGTCCTCGGTCGACGCGAACTGAAACTGCTGCCGCGGATGCGCCGGCGAGAAACGAAACATCTTCTCGCCCTCGACTACTGCCTTGCCAAGGCCCAGAGCAACCGCCACGACGCCATCTTCCGGCGCCGCGTCGCCTAGCGGGTAGAAATTGCGCGACCGCGCCACGCCGGCGAAAGTTGGGTAGAAAGCGTCGCCGTGCGGCAGCCCCGCTATTTCCTGTATAACGACCCCCATCTTTTCTTCCTCGATACGATTAGGTGTCGCAGCGATGTACGCCTTTGACGCTTGATAGAATGTGGAGGCGTAGACCAGCTTGATGGCATCGCAAAGGTGCTGGAGGCGGAGTTTAGGGTCGGGATGGTTGTTGGAAAGCATGTAGGTCTCGTACACGCCGGCAAAGGGCTGGTGCTGTGAGTCTTCCAACAGGCTGGATGATCGCACGGCGAGCGGATATTCCACCTGCTCCACGAAAGTCTTCAGATCCTCATAGATGGACTCGGGAAAGCGTGCCTCGATGAAGGTCTCAGCTATGTCATCATCCTCCAGTTCCGAAGTGTCGGAGTACGCCAGTTCAGTCAGCTCGTTGGACTCGAGGAACTCGTCAAAGACCTTCGTGCCAACCACTGCCGAGCGCGGGATGCAGACCTCGATGTCGCCGAGTCCCGCCAGATTGAGCTGTGGCAGCAGCGCGTGGAAGTATGCCAAGCTGCGCCCCTTGCCGCCGAGCGAGCCGCCCCCGAGCCGCACGAAGTCGCTCCCTGCCTCGAGAGCCTGCGATGAATAGTCCGCCACTTCTATGCGCCGTCGCTGCTTCTCAAACTCCCGCAAGGTATCAAGCAGGAACTGCCGTAGCTGTTCGTTGTCAGTGAACTCGGTGACTACGTGTGGCCGTAGCCGAGTGGCGAGGTCGAACTCGGTCCGCGCGCGAAACCATTTGGAGAACTCGTGCCGTGCAGCGTGGTGGCGCAGCGACTCGCCAGGAATCTCTGGGAGCGCCTTGCGCATCTCGGAGATGTCCTGCGCGCGCTCCACTTCTTCGCCGTCGGGCAGCCGGAAAACGAAATCGCCGAATCCCAGACTGTCGCGCATGAAACTTCGTAAGCTCTTCAGCAGCGCCGGGTCTGCCTTGTCCAGAAACTCTATGCCCAGATTGCCGGCAACTTTGCGATTCTCCGGTAGCGATGACTGTAGCACTACTCCCGCGTCAGGACTTGCCTTCTGGACCTGTGTGATGAACTTCTTCCCAGCTTTGGGGTCGTGGTTCCCTTCATTGGGAAAGCCGGCATCGCTGATTACGCCGAGCAGGAAAGGTGCATAGCGGCTGTAGAGTTCCTGCGCCTGTTCCATGTCGGTCGCCAGAAGAATCTTGGTCCGGGCGCGCATACGGAGTAGCTTGTGGTGTAGCGAGAGGCCACCCGCCATCAGGCTGCCGGTCTGCTTCATCAGCTCGGAATAGAGCTGTGGTAGGAAGAGCGAGTAGAAGCGGGATGAATCCTCCACCAGAATCAGCACCTGCACCTCTCCGGCACGGGTATCGTGGTCGACATTGCGCAAATCTTCCACTAGCTTGATGATAGCGAGAAGCACTCGCGCGTCGCCCGACCAGACAAAGATACGGTCAATCGCGTCTCCCTCGTGGAACAGCGCCAGTTCACGCGTGTTGTAAGCTAGCAGTACCACAGGAATTCCGGGCTGGATTTCCTTGGAGCGACGGCCGAAGACGTGCACTGCCATCTCGCCCACGCGCGCCATGGTGATTACTAGGTCGAACGGCCGCTCCTGCAGCAGCTCCAGCGCCCGCTCGCCAGTCGCGGCGTGGGTGATGCGCGGAGCATAAGACAAATTCAGCTGCTGGTAGTCAACCAGCAACAGCTCGTTGAGCCTGCCATCCTCCTCTAACGTAAAATAATCGTAGGGACTCGAAACCAGCAGTATATCGCGGATGCGGTAGCGCATCAAATTTTCGAAGCGGCGGTGCTGTGCAACCCAAGCTGCCATGGGCAGGGGAAAAGTAACCTATTTTAACTACGTGTGGTAGCGCACAGCGTGAAGGCAATCATCATGCTTAGCGGGGGCATCGACTCCCCCACTGCAGCGCACATGCTCCAGCAGCAGGGCTGGGACCTAGTTGGGCTGCACATGGACAACCGCCCCTTCACTGATGACCGCGAAATTGACAAGACACGGGCGCTGGCGAAACACCTCGGAATTCCACTCTGGATGGCACCACACGGTGACAGCCAGGTCAAGATTGCACGCAATGCCGACCGCCATTTGCAGTGCCTGCTCTGCCGGCGCATGATGTATCGTACTGCCGCCGCGTTGGCAAAGCAGATCGGAGCCGACGCCATCATCAACGGCGAGTCGTTGGGGCAGGTAGCATCGCAGACGCTACCCAACTTGGCAGTGATTGACGAGGTCTGCGACGTCCCTATCTTGCGGCCGCTGATTGGCCACGACAAGGTCGAAATCGAGCGCGTTGCGCGCCAAGCTGGGACATTCGATATCTCTACCTTGCCGAGCCTCTGTTGTACTATTGTCCCCGAAAAGCCGGCGACCGCGGCGTCGCTACCACGAGTGGAGCGCTGGGAGGCGCAACTGCCACTGGAAGAGATGGTCGGTGACAGCGTTGACGGACTGGTACAGGTGATGTGAGCTTCTACCTGCTGCGGCCCTGCCAGGACTCGGCCGCGTTCGAGCTGAAACCGCGCCAGACGGCAAAACTAGACCTACAGCGGGCTCTGGAATGGTTGCGCCAGCGCAAGTTCCGCAAAGTGGTGGACGCCGGCGTGATGGTAATTGTTGAGCGCGAATGCATGGTCAACCTCTATCCTTCAGGACGTATGCTGCTCCGTACCAGTGACGAACAGCTAGCGGAGAAGCTGGCTGCCGAAGTAGGGCTACTGCTTAATGGGGCGGCTTAAATATTGGTCGTCGAGAAAATGGCGCCTGAACCTTTTGTCTCGATTGTCGTGCCAACCACTGGCCGTGTAGGTTATATTCGTGGAATGGTGAAGTCGATAGTGCGGCTCGACTACCCACGCGACCGCTTCGAGCTAATACTGCTGGGCGATGTTGAAACACCACTCCTGCAACGAGCGCGGGAGCTGGCGCAGGAGGGTGGGGTTGCGCTACGGATTATTCACGATTCAGTCGCTGCGGGCGAGAAGCGCAACCGAGGCGTCGCCGTCGCGCAGGGTGAGGTTATTGCCTTCACTGACGACGACACTATCCTGCGCGAGGACTGGCTGCGCGCTGCTGTGCAGCATCTTGCACAGAATCCCGACTACGCCGGTGTCGGCGGTCCGAACTTCACCCCGCGCGAGGGACTGCCGTTCGCCAAGGCAGTCGGCAGGATATTCGGATCTAAGTTCCTGTTCCGTTTCCGCTACACCGCCGGCCATGACAAACCACGGGAGGTGGACCATAATCCCACCTGTAACTACATCCTACGGCGCGAGGCTATTACGGGTGTCAGGTTCCACCCAACGCTCTGGCCGGGTGAGGATGTCGAGTTCGACATCCGGCTACAGCAAGCAGGACACAGAATCCTCTACGCGCCGGACGTAGTGGTGTGGCACCACAGGCGGTCGCGGCCACTGGCGTTCCTGCGACAGATGTTCAACTACGGCGTTACCCGTGCACAAGTAACACGCATGCATCCCGGCAGCTTCGACCCGCGTCACTACGCCTTCATCGGGGCGTTTTTCGTGCTGATAGCACTCTATGCGCTTGCGTGGCGGCAGCCGCTGCCGGTCGCAGTACCGTGGCTGCTACCAGCGACGCTGAATGCTGCCTATTTTGGCGTTCTGGGACTGGCAGGGCTGCTTGTCGGCGCGCAGACGCGCTCGTTCAAGCAAGCATTCTACGCGCCGCTGGTGCTCTTCATACAGCACTTCGGATACTCGCTCGGTCTGCTCGTCGGCCTGCTGCGACGGGCGTAGTCCTTTTGAGGCGGGTGGTCTGCGCCGGAGCGTGGAGCTGGACTACGACAAGCTATTGAGCCGCGCTCGTGAAGGGCTGGAGGATGTCATGACTGATGACGCCCGCTTCGTCCCACCCGAGCCGCAAGTGCTCTATGAAGGCAAACGCACCATCCTGCGTAACTTCAGTGAGATGGTAGATGCGCTGCGACGCGAGCCGGACCACTTCTCGAAATATCTGGTGCAGGAGCTCGGCACAGCAGGCAACATAGAGGGACGGAGACTAGTACTGCAGGGACGCGTCCCTGAGAAGAAAGTCGCCGCCCGCGTCAGCGCCTACCTCAAAGCGTTCGTGCTTTGCGAAGAGTGCCACCGCCCCGACACAAATTTCCAGCGACAGGGGCGCACGCTAGTACTGCAATGCGAAGGTTGTGGCGCGCACCGCCCCATCCGTGCTAGCGGAGTCTAAAAACGCGAGGTGCAGAGGTCAGCATAAATAGCACGCCACTTCAGCGGACTGATGCGCATAGGGGCCGTGATGCTGGCGTTGCTACTGCCACTAGCGGGCTGTATCGACCTGCTGGACAGTGACGACGGAGGAGGGAGTAACCAACCACCGCAGCAGCCGCAGATTGTACGCCCAACGCCTGGCGAGAGGCTCGAGGCAGGCGTTGAATTCCAAATGGTAGGGGCCGGGACCGACCCAGATGGTGACGCTCTCGCCTATCTCTGGACTCTAGAAGGACTCGGAGAGCCACGAGAGCTGGGACGTGAAGCCATCGCCAGCGCAACTATCGAGCAGGCCGCCACGGACCTACGATTAGTGCTGACTGTGAGCGACCCACACGGTGCATCGCAAAGCAACTTCATGCTTGTCACAATTGATCCGGCCAACCGGCCACCAACGGCGACCATCCGGCTGCCAGCCAGCGGCGGTGCCTACTCGGAGGGTGACCCTGTGCAGTTCGACGGCAGCCTCAGCAGCGACCCGGATTTAGACTCGCTCAGCTACCACTGGGAGCTCGGCCCAGCAGGTGCAGCGCAGAGCCCAGTCTCGAACGATATCAGCTTCAGCCAGTCACTGGGCGAGGGTGAGTATGCAGTGACACTGACAGTCAGCGACGAGCGCGGCGGTGAAGATTCCGTGAGCCACCAGTTCAGCGTGAGCAACCTACCTCCGGTGGCAATCATTACACCGCCGGACAGCAGCACCGAATTGATAGGCATCTCAATCGATTTCGACGGCAGCGACTCTTACGACCCGGAACATGACCTACGCGAGTACGAGTGGGACTTCGGCGACGGTGATAAATCGCAGTCGCAGATAACGAGCCACGCTTGGGACGAGGTTGGCAGCTACCAAGTGCAGCTCACCGTAACCGATGGCAAGGGACTGCAGGGCTCCGCGACGCTGACAGTCGAAATTAAGTCACTCGGCCCCGAGGCGAGCTTCCGCATCCTGCTCGACGGCAACGAAATTAGTGAAGGACGCACCGGAACCGAGCTGACGCTAGACGCCTCGGCCAGTAGCTCGCCCAATAGCGCCATCACTAACTATAGCTGGGACTTCGGTGACGGTAACAGCGATACTGGCAGTAATGACACGGTGCAGTACAACTGGACGGAGGGCGGATGGCGTAACATCACGCTCACTGTCACTGACGACATGGATGAGAGCAGCGATGCGATGCAGCAGCTGCGGGTTATCCCGCAGGACTACGAAATTGACTATTCAAACGGGCAAGCTATCATCATTAGCAACGCCGAAGACGAGGAGCAGTTCCCAGTTGAGGTGTTCCTTGAAGCCATGGACCTGAACCTAACCGTCGAGAGTAACAGCGGCAGCTTCAGCTACACTATCTACGTGCTCGATCCCGACGAAAACGAGCTCTGGTCCGATGAGGGTAGCCTCAACGGCGGCGATGACGCCTCACATGCAATCGCCCTAGACACCAACACTATCGGCAATGTAACTGGCGACTATGTCATCCGGATTGAAATCGAGCGACAAGGCCTCTCCCCCGCCAGCGCCAGCTGGGACTTTCAGGGATGGATTCGCTACACCTGACGCCCAAGTTCAAGCAGACGTCTAAGCGGCACCACCTGAGGCGAGACACGGGCAAGTCTCCGCGCTAGGCCTGCCAAATGGCCTTCGCCGACAACCGCTGCCACCCGCTGACAATTGCGCAGCAGCACCACTAGCTGGCGCGCCATATGGCGGTCGCGGCGGTCAATCAACTCACGCTGCAGCGACGGGAAGCGGTAGGCGAATTCAGCTAGTTCGCGCGAGAAGTCTCCGGTGGCAACCGGATTATCTGCAGTTGCCGAACCGCTTGTGAGAAGGTCTGCACCCGCCAGCAGCGGTGCCAGCTCTTGTGCCAGTGCCAGTCTCTCACGCCAGCCGAGTGCTCGCCAGGCGCGCTGTAGTGTTGGACCGACCGGCAGGTCAATCAAAGCTAGCCGTACGCCGAGCCGCTGTGCAGTGCGGCCGGCAGCGAGCATATCGCTGCCAGGTGGCGCACCCAGCATTTCACCCAGCCGCTCCTGTAGTGACGAAAGCAATCGCAGCAGCAATGGACCCCGGCGCGGCCGTAGCGGCGACCGTAGCGACGCCCAGCGCTGGCGGTCCAGCTCGAGTGCAACCACGTCGGGGTCGAAAGTGCGCAGCACCCGTTCGAGCGGGAGCGCCAACTCCAGAACGTGTGCGGTCCCCACCAACAGTAACCGTTCCGCCACGAACGACAGCGACCGCGCGCATAAATACGCGGCAGCCTGCACAAGACCTATGTTTAGTAGCTCGGCTGACCCCGACGCGCCAGAGAAGTGCCCACACTGCAAGAAAGATATTGGCGTGTCGGACAACACCTACCGTTTCAGCGCGGTCGACTTGGACGCGGGAGGAGCGCAGGTGATTGCGCTCTCCTGCTCGAAATGCCGCAAGGTCATCGGCTTCGTCAACGCCTAAAAGGCGGTTCCGGCGAGCCGGATAGGTAGAGCCAGAGAAAAAGCAACGTAGCAAAGGCTGCAATTGTGGCGAGGCAGATTGACCCGCGCCGTACTGTTTCGTAGTCCGGCGCTTCGTTTGGCGGCAGCAGCTGCCAGTGCACCACCGGCTGGATTGCCAGAATCCAGCCGGTCCACCAGAGCAAGTTACGGTCCCATGGAAATATGTCGCTGAGGCCACTCCAGAACAGGATAGCGGCGCCGAAGGTCATTGCTATCCACGAAAGTCGCATCGTTGCCAACGCACCGAAACGAGTCGCGAAGGTGGTCGTGCCGACCGCGCGGTCCGCTGCAACGTCGACCGCCATGGTAGGGCAGTAGAACGCGACCAAGTAGCAGATTATAGACGCAAAGTATAGCCGCGGAAACTCCGTCAGTGGCTGCGAGAGCGACCAGCCCGCTAACGGCAGCAGGAACCCAAGAGAGACGCCATTAGCCACGATGTCAACACCAGGTCGTTCTTTCAATCGTAGCGGCGCGATATTATAGGCGAGCGAAATCGCTGTAAGGCCGAGAAGACAGAACAGAAACTCGCGACCAACGAAAGCAGCCAGCGTCAGTGTCACCAGCTGTAGTGCGCCGAAGAGCACCCAACCCGTGAGCGGGGCGATATCCCCTCGTACAAGCAGGCTGAATGCCTTGCGAGGATTCTGCCGGTCAGTCTCCAAATCGCAAATGTGGTTCAGTACAAAGCTACTCGAGGTCAGCAGTGCGACCGTTGCTAGCCCCAGCAATCCGGTCGTACTGGTCCACGCTTGCGCACCAACGATGAAACCTATCTGGAAAGGTACCAGCCCTACCAGCCAGAATTCGACGCCGATGAACCGCAACCAGAATCGCAGAGGAATGCGCACGTCACTGAGTTGCTCAAGCACTTAATGAAGCCGGACCCCTCCCGTGCTGGGCGTACTTTTAATGAAGGGGTGACACGTCGCGACGCGATGAGTAAGGCCTTCGCGTACGCACACAGTCGCAACGACATTGTCTGGATGGCGCAGAACACCAACCACCTGCCAACACATCCTGCCATCGAACAGGCGATTCGCGGCTCGACTGCCAGTCACGAGTACAACAAGTATCCACTCGCGAAGGGACTGCCGCGACTGCGTGAGCTCATTCTGGAAGATTTGGGATTACCAGATGCTGGCATGCACATCACCAATGGCGGAACTGAAGCGCTCTACTGCCTAATGCGCTACTTGCAGCCGCCAGGTAGCCGCATGATTACGTCAGACCCATCCTACTTCATCATCCACAAATTTGCCAAGCTGGGTGGTGCCGAATGCACTGACTTGCCAATTTACGGTGGCAGTTGCCGCTTCGATCTGGAGGCGGTCAGGGCGGCAATTACACCAGAAACGAAGAGTATCCTATTGATTGACCCACTCAATCCACTTGGATCAACCTACCCACGCGATGAGGTACGTGCGCTCTGCGAGCTGGCAACAGAGCATGACCTGTGGATTATCGATGATATTACCTACCGTGACTTCGCGCCGGAACACACGCTAGCAACGGAGTTCGCGCCAGAACGCACTATTATCGCCTACTCGGTGAGCAAGAATTGCGGCCTGGCGGGGCTGCGCGTGGGGGCACTGGTCGGTCCACAGGAGTTCATTGACGATATCGCAGGTCACATGGTGTCCGACCTTGGGATTTCAATTGTCGGCCAGCGCGCCGCAATCGCCGCGCTCGAGACCAAGCCGGAGTGGCTCCCACGTAACGTCGAAACTTGCCGCCATAACCAGACCATCATCAAGGCTGCCGTCGATCAAGTAGAGGGCGCTTATCTACCTGTATACCCGTCAGCGGCGAGCATGATGGTTATCGATATTGCTGAGTGCGATGTTTCGCCGCAGGCAGTGCAGGACGCACTGCTCTACGACCACCAAGTGTTTGTCCGTGCCGGCAACTACGTCTCGGAGCGGTTCGGCGACCGCTTCGTGCGTGTTTCCTTCTCACTGCCAACGTCTGAGGTCGAGCAATTCGCTAAGCATTTCCCGCACGTGATGGAGCGGCTGTGCAACTCAACTTGACTGGATGCGCCAATCACTGAACTGCTTCAGATATCCAAGTTCTTGACCTCAGTCGCATGTGCCTCGATGAACTCGCGGCGTGGCGCGACATCGTCTCCCATTAATGTGCTGAATATTTTTTCAGCGCCAACCATTGGCCACACAACATCCCTAATGTCCTGAATGGTAACCTGCAGCAATGTACGTCGCTCGGGGTCCATCGTGGTTTCCCAAAGTTGGATGGCGTTCATCTCGCCGAGTCCCTTGTAGCGCTGAATATGGTGGTTCTCGCCGAACTCCGCCTGTAGTCGCTCCAGTTGCAGGTCGTCGTAGGCATAGGCTGACTTGCGGCCTTTCGATACCTTGTAAAGCGGCGGCTGTGCAATATAGACGTAGCCTGCGTGAATCAGTTTTGCCATGTAGCGGTAGATGAACGTAAGCAGTAGTGTACGGATGTGCGAGCCATCAACGTCGGCGTCGGTCATGATAATCAGCTTGTGGTAGCGCGCCTGCTCGAGATTCAGTTCCTCACTGTTGGTTTCATCAACATTGCCATCCTCACCGTCGTCAGGCATTATGTCACACCCACACCCCATCGCGGTAATCAGCGCCATAATTTCGGCGTTGGCGAGCATTTTGTCGACGCGAGCCTTCTCGACGTTCAGGATTTTTCCGCGCAGCGGCAGAATCGCCTGCGTCGTGCGATTGCGTCCCTGCTTGGCAGTGCCACCCGCCGAGTCTCCCTCAACGACGAACAGTTCGCTCAGCACAGGGTCACGGGACTGGCAGTCAGCAAGCTTCCCAGGCAAGCCACCACCCTCCAGCAGCCCCTTGCGACGGGTCAGGTCACGCGCCTTCTTGGCCGCCTCACGCGCCGCGAACGCCTGAATGCATTTAGCGACAATAGTCTGCGCGTCGGAAGGATTCTCCTCGAACCAGTTTGCCAAGCCATCGCCAATTGCTTTGTTTACGATACCTTTGATTTCTGAGTTACCGAGCTTGGTCTTGGTCTGCCCCTCGAACTGCGGCTCGGGTACCTTGATAGAGAGAATGCAGGTGAGGCCCTCACG
>ERZ651768.3202-NODE-3202-length-11039-cov-3.918628_pt1 | contig 11039 bp, 12 predicted proteins | sample MGYA00514754_ERZ651768 | MGnify/ENA metagenome assembly ERZ651768 | reverse complement strand
TTGCAGAAGCCATAATAGCGGGAAAAACGATTGACGAAATTCATACAATTACTGAAAAGGCTATCAAAAATACCACTCTTTATATCGGGCTGGAAACACTTGATTTTGCGGTCAGAGGTGGACGGCTCCCTGCATCGGTAAAGAAAATCGCTGACCTGTTGAAGATTAACCCGATTCTGTCATTCACTTCGAAAGGAATTAAACCTGTGGGAAAAACGTTTGGTCGAAAAAATATTATACAAAAATTTAAAAATTATGTTCAAAAAAAAATTGACTGGAATCAACCGTTAAGAATTGGAATCTCCCACGCAAATTGCGAAGAAAAAGCATTTGAATTTCGGGATGATTTCATACAGAAAGTTGGTAAAGAAAATGTTTTTGTGTCCGAAGTTGGTCCAGGTCTCGGTGCTCATACAGGTCCCGGGGCAATGGTTATAGCAATCCAAACTCTTTTTGATTCACTCAATGATTAGTCCCTGGATCATTTTTATTCTGATTTTATTTTTAAGCTATTTGACCGGCTCTACTCCAACCAGCATCATCGTTGGAAGGTTCACAAAAGGAATTGACATTCGGGAACACGGCAGCGGGAATGCTGGGGGAACGAATGTTTTCCGTGTGCTCGGATGGAAACCTGCTCTTATCGTTGTCCTTGTTGATGTGTTCAAAGGTTGGATTTCCACAGCAGTGTATGCCGAGTATGGCATAAACTATCTCAGCATAGGTGACATTGGAATTCTTCAGATTTTATGTGGATTTTCTGCGGTATTGGGACACACCTATCCATTATTTTCAGGATTCAAGGGTGGTAAGGGTGTGGGGACTTTAGGCGGCATGCTGATTGCACTTTTTCCAATTGCTATCTTTCTTTGTCTACTTATTTTTGCTATCACGTTGATCTTAACAGGATATGTTTCCCTTGGCTCCATAATAGCGTCCTCTTCTCTTCCCATATTTTTATTTACCCTGCCCGTTGTAACAACAATCGTACCTCCCCCACTTTCACTTTTGATCTTTTCCCTTTTGATTCCGTGGTTTGTTATTTATACCCACAGAAGCAATGTCTCCCGGATACGGAATGGTACTGAAAATCAATTCAAAAAAGCAATGATTTTTCGCAGAAATTCCTAATTAATAGATGTCGGGTGTACAAAACGAGTTCCGTTAGGATTAAAACCAATATCAATACCGATCACTCCTGCTCCCGAAGCAAAAAACCGTAAACCAAACCCAAACCCCACGATACCATTTTTAAAATCAAATGAATTCAAGCTGTTGGAACTAACTCCCGCATCTATAAAATAAACAACATCAATTCCCAGTTCTGTCCCTTCATAATCCTTGCGAGGAAATAATGTATGCTGAAGCTGGATACTTTCATAGATCGCATGTATTCCTTCAATTTTGTCTTGGGTTGACTTGGGATTCTGCCAAGGAATCGGGGAATAACCTCGAACGTAGTCTTCTCCACCAATATACACATGAGAAAATGGGGGTACACTTTCCGGTTTTTGTATAAACAGGGCTGATTTAATTGAAAATACAGGGTTTCTGAAATTCTGAGAAATTTGATAAAAATAGGTGTGTTCATATTTAAATTGGTAATAATTATGAGTATTTCTAATACCAAAGCGTGGTTTCATATGTAGTTTTAAATGCTGCCCTTTTGTGGGATCAATATATACATCACGAGTGTCATATTGGTAATTAAAAACAGCATAGAGATAATGATAATCAAAAGAAAATGACTCTAAATCCCAGCGGTCATCAGTTGTGACTCCTGCAGTATCCAGGAAAATAGTTTCGATTCCCATTTTCACATCATATTTATTGCGGTTACCCCGGTAAAATCCGCTTCCCGCATAACCACCCTTTTCCTGATATTTATAAGCATAAACTGCACCATCGGTAAAAAAGTTATACATTCCTAAATTAATGGAAACATGATCTCCTGTTATCCAAGGATCCATAAAATCCAGGAACCAGGTTTTCTCCTCTCCAAAAAGCATTCCGAACGTCAATTTTTCATTTAATCCTCGAAAATTAATGTAGGCAATACCACCCCCATATGAGAATCCTTTTCCCTCATCATAATCTAACAAGGGAAATGGAATAACCCTGAATGTTTCTACAACCGTTACAATATAGACAGAGCTTTGTGTTGAAATATCAACAGTGGAGAAAAGTCCGAGGTTATAAACTCTATCCTCATCTTTTTCCAAAATGAATTTATCGAATTCTCCGGGAATGGGATGTTGAATCTCCCGAAGGATCACGTGCTCTTTTGTGTAATTGTTGCCGATAATCCGGATGGATTGAATTGTTTCTGCTTTAAGGGAAATACATAGTAAAAATAAAATCCACCAACAACTAAAAACCATGGGTAGCGGTTTAATAATACTATTGGGGAAAAGAAAAAATAAATTTAGTAAAAAAAAAGGCCTTCAAAATGAAGACCTTTTTAATTCACTGGGGATGTGCTATTTTCTTCCTCGTGCCATTTTTGATCTCGCAACATTACCGCCTTTATCAATATAATAAAGATATCCAGATTCTCGTTGGACTCCAGCACTCGCTACCTTTTCTGCATTTCCACCACCTTTTCTGCCTCTGGACATCTTGGAACGCCATACATTACCATCTTTTCCAAGATAGTAGAGATAACCTGATTCCTTTGAAACTCCAGTAGTTCTTACAACTTCAGCCATAATTACTCCTCGATTAATTGTTAGTTAAATGATTTTAATGAAAGTACAATCTCGAACAAGTGTACATTACGAATAGGATACGTGTCAAGGATTTTCTCGTCGAGAAACTCATTATATTTTATTCATTAAAATCATGAATTTTACCAAATAAACTGGTGATGGAAGTTTTAATACGATTCAAATGGTTAAATTATTTTGTTTTCCTTATAATCCCATAAGTAATTTTGATTTACTCATATCTTTCAAATTGATTTTTATCCCCTCTTTGCCCCGGTAGCTCAGCTGGATAGAGCAACAGCCTTCTAAGCTGTGGGCCACAGGTTCGAATCCTGTCCGGGGTACAAAATTATCCTTTTCTACTTCTATCAAGGAAAAATCCAGTAAAAAATGCAGCTAACCTTTGTGGATAAACGACTCTTTGTCACAATTCTGTATTTAAAAGATCTCTTCAAACCAAAGATTTTTGGAGAAGTTATTGAATTTAGGAATATTATGAGGATCTATACATTAGTAACCAGCTTGGTTAAAAATTTAAATCTCAATACAAGAATTTGGACAAAGCAATAATTATTCTATAAGAATTTTCTTTGCTATTAAATAATTTTAAGTGTGAAACTCTCCCGTGGTTCAACAACAGTTAAAAACAATAATCTCAACTGAAAACTCAGGTAAGCTTACATCTCTTGTAAAGGAATATCTTTCATTAGGATGGGTTGTTTACAAGAATAATTCGGATCATTCCATCGAATTATCTTTTACCAAGATTGATGAAGCAAAATTTAAATTCTATCAAAACGGGTTGATGAAAATCTATTCGAGGATAAAAAAGAATGGAGTTAAACACGGAGTATTCATCTCCTTTTACGAATCAGGTAATAAGCAGGAAGAAAAGTATTTTAATAATGGAGTCCAAGATGGAAAATTCTCTGTATGGAATGAATCTGGTAGTTTGATTCAGAAAGGTGAATATAAAAATGGACAGGAAGATGGACTATGGATTGATTATTTTTATAATGGCAAAAAACGGTATGAAGGAATTTGGAAAACTGGAAATAAAAACGGGTTGTTTCAATGGTGGTATTCAAATAATGAATTAAAGGAAAAAGGGGGATTTATAAATGGGCAGAAAATGGGTAAATGGAACACATGGTATGACACAAAACAGAATAAAGAAACAATTCTATATAAAAATGGAGTCCCCCACGGAAAAGTAAAACGATGGCATCCGAACGGGAAATCGAGTTTGACGGGAGGATATCAAAATGGAAAAAAGGAAGGGGTTTGGACAAAATATTCCCTCACAGGTGAGTCCCAAGAAGAAAATAAATATGAGTATGGAATAAAATCTGGATTGAGAAAAATATGGCATCCGAATGGGAAAATGACTCAAAAGGAATATTATGAAAAGGGTATCGCTCATGGAAAACAAATTAAATGGTTCACAAGCGGACATAAAAAATCAGATGGTTCATTTACCTATGGACAACCACACGGAACCTGGGAAGCTTGGTACGACAATGGAAAAAGACGGTCATTGATTACTTTTAAAAATGGAACTCGCCATGGTAAAATCCAATCGTGGTATCCCAACAGCAGAAAAAAGGAAGAGGGAAATTATTCCAATGGAAAAAAAGAAGGGATATGGAAAAGATGGTCTCGAACTGGTCAATTGGAATCCGAATTTGAATACCAAAATGGATTGCGGCATGGACTATGTAAGCATTGGTATACCAATGGAGAAAAAGCATTTCAGATTCACTATGAAAAAGGGAAATATCACGGTGAATGGCTGGAGTGGTATGAAACAGGAAATATAATGAAATCGAATAATTATATTCATGGTATTCAGAATGATGTTTGCATTCATTGGCATAAAAATGGTAGAAAAAAAATAGATTGTTTTTATAAAAATGGGGAAATGAATGGTAAATTTTTAGAATGGGATTCCTCAGGTGAAATCATTCAGGAATATAAATATAACAGAGGAGTTGTCACTTAGTATCATTAATCAAACATTAAATTAGGAACCAAAATATATCCCTTGAACTATCATTAACCTAACTTCAGAGAAAAAATGAACCAAATTAAAACATACCTCACAACTGCTATTTTAATTGTATTATTTGTTTTCACTGCAAAATATAACCACTCTACAATTATCTATCCAAAACCCAGAAAATTGGATGTGGTAGATACATATCATGGTATATCGGTTTCGGACCCCTACCGCTGGCTTGAGGACGATCAATCCAGTCAAACAAATCGGTGGGTGAAAGCCCAAAACAGGGTCACAAATAAATTCCTGAAAAAAATTCCTTATCGAGACAAAATAAAAGAACGGTTGACTGAATTGAATGATTATGAAAAATTTTCCATTCCCTTTCAGGAAGGAGATAAATTCTACTTCTATAAAAATGACGGATTACAAAACCAATGGGTTCTTTATACTCAGGATAATTTAAATGCTGAACCTGCAGTCCTTTTAGACCCAAATACATTTTCAGAAGATGGAACCGTTGCAATGAGTGGTACTTATTTTTCACATGATAACCGATATCTGGGTTACGGAGTCAGTTCATCCGGATCGGACTGGAAGGAATTTTATATTCTGGATTTAGATACGAACCAATTACTGGATGATCATATTCAATGGATAAAATTTTCTGGTATGGCTTGGACTGAGACAGGATTTTACTATTCCACATTTCCGAAACCGAAAGAAGGTGAAGAACTGTCCGGTACAAATGAAAACGGTAAGGTCTATTATCATGAACTGGGCACTAACCAAACTACAGATGTTTTGATTTTTGAAGATCCGGAACATCCAAGGCATTCTCCCTATATAAACACAACTGAGGATAATCAATTCCTCATCCTGTATCAATCGAAGGGGACCCACGGGAATACGGTTGCCATTAAAGATTTAAATAGTCTGGATTCTCCTTTCATATTTGTTGTTTCAGATTTTGACGGGGACCACGGAATTGTCCATAATGAGGGAAATACATTTTATATGATGACTGACAGAAATGCACCAAAAAAACGTTTGGTGTCCTTCAGTTTAAATACCCCAGAAATGGAAAACTGGTTTGATGTTCTCCCTGAAAGTGAACATACGTTGCAATCTGTCTCCTTTCCAGGGAATAAACTCATTGCTATTTATATGGTTGATGCACAGGACAAAGCATTTGTCCATATGCAAAGTGGAAAATTTCTAAAAGAAGTGAAACTTCCCTCTCCGGGAAGTCTGGGTGGATTTGGAGGAAAAAAATATTCAAAAGAGGTTTTTTACAGCTTCGAAACATTCAATCACCCAAGGACCATTTTCCGTCTTGATTTAAATTCCTTGACCTCTGAGGCATACAAGACATCCGGTGTTGCATTCTCTCCGGAAGATTATGTGACTTCTCAATCATTTTATCCCAGTAAGGATGGAACTCAAATACCTATTTTCATTACACACAAAAAATCCATAAAAATGGACAATGCAAATCCCACTCTCTTGTATGCTTATGGTGGATTTAATATCAGTATGCAGCCGTTTTTCAGTACCAGTAATATTGTTCTATTGGAAAATGGAGGTGTTTATGCCCTTGCTTGCCTTAGAGGCGGTGGTGAATATGGAGATTTCTGGCATAAATCCGGAATGCTTGAAAATAAACAAAACGTTTTTAATGATTTTATTGCAGGTGCAGAGTACCTGATCAATTCAGGTTATACCTCTCCAGAAAAACTTGCGGTTCGTGGCGGTTCAAATGGAGGATTGCTAATTGGTGCTGTCATCAACCAGCGCCCAGAGTTGTTCAAAGTAGCTTTTCCCGCTGTGGGAGTGATGGATATGCTTCGCTATCATCAATTTACTATTGGATGGGCCTGGGCCGTGGAATATGGAAGCAGTGATGATCCGGAACATTTTCAGAATCTCTATTCCTATTCACCGCTGCACAATATTAGTTCAGATGCAATCTATCCCGCTACAATGGTTACAACCGCTGACCATGATGACCGGGTGGTTCCGGCTCATTCCTTTAAATATGCTGCTACCCTGCAGGAAAAAAGGTCTGATAATCCAAATCCACTTTTGATCAGAATAGAAACAAAAGCAGGCCACGGTGCTGGAAAACCCACGTCAAAATATATTGAAGAACAAGCAGATATTTGGTCATTTATGTTTTATAATATGGATGAAGAAATCAATTTTTAATGTTTTATAAAACATTCAATAAAGTGTGGATTTTTTCCGTACTGTTTTTTAATATAGTTCTATCTTCAGAATCCAGAGGGAAAACCCAGGATGATTTCTCATCCATATTTGAATTTGGTCCCGGAATCGGTTATTTCATGCCCAGAACTGATTTTTCAAATTCACATTCATTTTCCATTGGTGGACTTTGGAAAATATCTCCGTCTTATGGAATACGATTCACAATTCTTAATACCAAATTATTTTATGAAACCAGGGACAGTTCCCGTCATTTTCTGAAATTTGGACCAGGAATACAATTTTCTTTTAAATCCCGGGAAAAAGTGAAAGGATATACGTTAATCGATGTGGGGTTTATTGATGATGAGAAGGATGCATTGTTCATTTTTGGAATTGGAATGAAATACAGGATGAACGAAAAATATTCATTGAATTTTGAAATGAGAGATTATCATGAAGGAATTGGAATACCCTTTATCACTTTTCCAAAGAGTCAAGCAGGGGTACGTGGTGAAGGAGGATCAAAATATCTGGATTTTCAAATTCGATTGCATTACAGGATTAAATAATTGGAAAGGATAAAAGTATGAAATCAGGAACAGTTAAAGAATATGATAGAGATCGAGGCTTCGGTTTTGTGACCGGTGATGACGGTGATGATTATTTTCTCCACGTCAGTGGGCTTCGCGAACACCTGAAAAATAGAGGTTTGAGAGAAGGTCAGCGTGTCTTATTTGACGTGGATTTTGACATGAAAGGAGACCGAGCAATAAACGTAAGAATAGAATAATTATTTTACCATGAACTCCCTAATTATTTTCATCGAGGAAACGGGAATTTTATGTTTTTCATCATAGGTTTTTAACACAACTTTACATCCCAATTCTTTACAAATATTCATTGATTCAATCCCTCGTTCTACAGGAACAATTTGGTCATTAGTTCCATGTAAAATCAATATGGGAAGATTAAATTTAATCGGTTCAATGTTTAGCATTTCTGTATTTTTTCTACTTAAAAATCCTGCAATTGCTACAATGCCGTTAATCCTGTTTCCAATAAGTAAACCTGCGGCAGTCGAAAGTGTAGCACCCTGAGAAAAACCTAACATAAATATTCTCACTTTATTATTCATTTTTTCTCTAATTGAATTCACAATATCTATAATAAATTTTACCGTTGTTAAAACTTCTTCTTTAGACTTCGGTTTTTTATTAAACCATGAATATCCTTTTGGGATTTGATGTGCCTTGAATGGTGCTCTCGGTAAAATCCATAGAGAATTGGGCAGTCTGACTCCAATGGAAACGGGAATCAGTGAATGTTCATCTCCGGTCCAGCCATGTAATCCTATAATAATCGATTCTACTGATTCACCAAATTGTTTAAACTGAAATTCAATATTGGGTAATTCAGTGTTTAGATTAAGAGATTCTGCTACGTTCATATTCCTCCATTCGTTGAACAAAATCATCTTCATCCCCAGCTTGCAGTAAAGGACTGATTATTATGTTCTCTCCTATTGAGCAGTAGGGTTTGGATCCGTAATCATGACCGGGGAAAATGGTTATGTTTTGAGGTAGAGTTAATACCTTCTCATACACCGAATGATATAATTTTCTCACATTAGAACCCGCGCTTATTGTTCTGCCTGTTCTACCGATAAAAACAGTATCACCAGTAAATAAAGAATTATCCAATAGAAAACAGCAACTGTCCGGGTAATGCCCAGGAGTGTGCAATACCTTTACTTGAGATTGGTCCACAGGAATTACATCTCCATCTGAAATCAAAATAGTTTTATGATCGAATCTTCTGTACGATGATTCCACAAAAAGATAAATATCAATTTCGGGGTTTTCTGATACGAATTGATCTAAATACGAGATATGGTCACCGTGTGTATGGGTAATAAATATTCCTGCTATTTTATTTCTTAATTCACCGGGTAAATTGTGGATGGGAACAGAAGCATCAACAGCCCACACCCGTTCCGTTTCCTGTGTTTGAATCAAATAGGTTATATTTTTGTCGTAACCACCTATAAATGAGTGGAGAGTAAAAAGTTCTTTTTTTATAGTGAACACCATGATAAATATATATATTTATTAACAGATTCAGGTTATTTTCTGAGGAAAAATTAACTGATTTTTTATAGTTATTTACTTTTTAATTTCAGGAAAATACAATGCGTAAAACAGCCATTTATCTCATCGCCGGAGGAACCATACTTTTAATGTTGAAATTTATCAGCATTATTATTCGTTTTCTTACTGACCAACCTTGGATTGGTTTTGGAATTTTCATAATTGTATCTGGAATCTTATTATTTCTGTACGATATTTATCAAGAAACCCAAAAATCAAAAGAAAGAGAACCATTTTAAGGGATTCAAAAATGATCCTAGTTACCACTGAAACAGTTTCTGGATATACCGTAACTGAAACACTGGGAGCAGTTATAGGAAATACGATTCGAGCAAGACATATAGGAAAGGATATCCGTGCCGCTTTGCGGTCCATTGTGGGCGGAGAAATTAAAGAATATACGGGGATGCTATCAGAATCAAGGGAACAATCCATTCAACGAATGGAAGAAAGAGCAAAAGAGTTGGGTGCCGATGGAATTTTAGGTGTCCGGTTCCAGACATCCATGATCATCCAGAGCACCGCAGAATTACTTGTCTATGGTACTGCTGTTAAGTTATCAAAAATCTGAACCGCATCGCAAGGAAAGTAATTTGAAAAGAGTGCTTTTAATTCCAATTCTGTTTTTCACTTTCATTTCCTGTTCAAAAAAATACACGAATGATACCAATCCTGTTGAACTCAGTACAAAAATGGATTCCATCAGTTACGGAATGGGTGTTAATCTTGGTTCGTCCTATAAAAGACAGGATTTTGACATTGATCCTGACTTATTTTTTAATGGATTTGTGGCAAGTTATGATGATAAAGAATGTTTATTAACAGAAAATGTTACCAGGCAGATGCTCCGGGATTATTATATGAAAGTCCGGATGAACAAATCAGAAAAACAGAAAAATTTATCTGAACAAAATAAATTGAAAAGTGACCAATTCCTTAAGGAAAATAAAATCAAGGACGGTGTTATCGAATTAGAAAGCGGATTACAATATAAAGTGATTCGTACTGGTTCAGGAGAAAGCCCCACTGTAAATGAGAGTGTAAAAATTCATTATATCGGTAAACATCTTGATGGAACTGTTTTTGATAGCTCAGTTGAAAATAATGTGCCGTCTGAATTGAGTCTCCGGTCTGTTATGAAAGGCTGGAAAGAAGCCTTGCAGCTCATGAAGGTGGGAGCTAAATGGGAACTCTATGTTCCGCCTGCATTAGCTTATGGAAGACGGGGAAGCGGTGGAAAAATCGGGCCGAATGAGTTGTTAGTTTTTGAGCTGGAATTAATAGATGTTGTTTCTAATTAACTGAATCCCACTAAAAGTTCTTCCGTTACATCCCAAAGTTTTTTTCTGATATTTTTATCACGGGATTCTGGAGAACTTTGTTTTTCCATCTTTTTATAAAAATATTTTCCACTGGTTTCCTCTACCTCAGAGGAGGAGGAAAGATAGATACTAGTTTCGGCACCTTCCTCCATAGTGATAGCTTTCAGTTTTTGAGCTATTTTCAAAAACACAACCTTCATACCTGAATTATTGTGACCAAACTTACTGGCTACAAATCCTGGATGAAGACAGTTTACTCTGATGGGTTTGTCTTTAAGTCTGTCCGCAAGTTCGTAAGAAAATAAAATATTCATCAGTTTTGATCTCTGATAGTTCGGGTAACCGTCATAAGGGTTAACCCCCTGAAGATCGTTAAAATCTAAACTGGAACCAAAGTGGGCGTCTGAGGCCACGTTTACAATACGGGCACCATTTTCTGAATTCAAATTATTTAACAAGAGCTTTGTCAATAAAAAATAACCCAAATGATTTAAGGCAAATGTGGATTCAAATCCTTCCGAGGTAAAGGTCTTTTCAAAAAATGCTGCTCCCACATTATTTAATAATACATCAATAACAGGGAATTTATTTTGAATCTCTCCTGCCACCTTTTTGATTTCCGCCATAAGAGATAAATCTGCATTGAAATAGTGAATTC
>ERZ651768.3201-NODE-3201-length-11040-cov-5.058925_pt1 | contig 11040 bp, 10 predicted proteins | sample MGYA00514754_ERZ651768 | MGnify/ENA metagenome assembly ERZ651768 | reverse complement strand
TTTTCTTAATTAATTTATTACCTTGAACTTTCATTAATTTGGCAATTTTTTTTACAAGTTTCTCTATTGAAATATATTCGTCGGTTGATATGTGATAAGCGTGACCATTTTTGCCATGCAGCATGATCTTTAAGGTCGCATCGCTAACGTCATCCATATGGATAAATGAGCGCCGAGATACTCCGCCACCATGTAATTGCAGTTTTTCTCCAAGCAAAATATACAAAATAGTGCGGGAAATAATGCGATAGAGCTGCTGGCCGGGACCGTAAACATTGGCCGCCCGGGTGAACACAACCGGAAAGCCGTAGGCCTTGTGGAAGCTCCGCAAATGCAGGTCACAGGCTGCCCGTGACACCGCATAGGGGGTGCTGGGTGAGAACTCGAAGTTCTCCGTGATCCGGCCATCGGTGGTGCCATAGACCTCCGGTGTCGACACGTGGACGTACTTCTCGAGGAAGTCCAGTTTCCTAAGCCGGTCGTGGAACCTGACCTGAGCCACCACGTTGGTCTGATACCAGTGCTCGGGCAACTCCCAACTCTGGGCCACCATGCCTTGCGCTGCGAAGTTCACCACATGACTCGGCCGATATGAACGGACCAACTCCATCAGGCGATCAAGGTCGTGGTTAAGGTCAATCTGTTCGAATCCGAAATTCTTCTTCCAGTTGGGCAGCCACTTGTAGGGAAGGAATACTTCGTGTGGTTCCTCCGACCTACTGACCCCGAGGACTTCGCTCCCGTGTTCGAGTAGGTGGCGAACGAAGTGGGCACCCGAGAACGAGTTGCTCCCGACAACAAGGAAGCCACCGGTCATCGTGTCGGCTCACAGGCCGCTGTCAGGTCGGCAACTAGTCGATGCACCGGATGGTCCTTGAACCAGTGGCTCCAAGCATCATTTTCGGTCCAGGGAAGGCCTGGAGAAGGGTCCTGTTGAGCCAGCGCCAGCATCTCCGGAGTCCCGATGTCCCGGTGTATGCCGGAGTTGTGCCAGGTGGCGATCCTCCCCAAGAAACTCGGGAGGACTTCAGTACTGAAGTCTCTGAGGTCTGGTCGCTGGGCAAGCCAGTCGAATAGTTCAGGCTCAAGGAGATAGACCGCTCCGTTGGCGCGAGTCCCAGGGGGATCAGCCACTTTCTCATGGAATCCGACAACGACCCCGGTTGGATCGGTCTCGACAATCCCGCACGTCTCCGGCGCCAACGTGTCAAAGGTCATCATCGTGATGGGACAACCCTCAGGGCGCCGATGTCGATGGAAGGCGATGAAAGCACCAAGGTCGCATCGACACCAGTTGTCCGCATGGGCCACCAGCGTCGTGTAACCGGCGAAGAACTCGCGACCGGCTGAGAGCGTGCCGGCAGTTCCCAGCGGGTGGACCTCGTGAGCAATGCGAACCCACCCTCGGTATCTGGGTCTCTCCAGGAACTGCACCATCTGCTCGGCATGATGGTGGACGTTCACCAGAACCTCCTCGACCCCCACGGACCTGAGGGATTCCAGCCAATACTCAAGAAGCGGGCGTCCTCCGATCGGCATGAGTGGCTTCGGCCACTGGTCTGTCAACGGGCGAAGGCGTCTACCCGTCCCGGCTGCCAGTAGGAGCGCACGGACCCCGCGGACTTCCGGTCGGGCCATTCACCCATCCGTTTCGGTTAGGTAGTCGACGATGGCGAGCAGCCATACATGGTGTGTCATCTCAACGATGTTGTAGGAGTCGCTCGCTGCCCAGAGGTTCAGGTCGCCAAGTCGGCGCATCGGGTTGTCCGGAGAGAAGCCTGAGAGGCTGATCACGGCAAGGCCCATGGCGCTCGCCTGTTCGGCACCGTTGAGCATGTTCTGTGACGCTCCGCTGCTGCTGATCAGAATCGCCAGGTCTCCGGGATCTGCGTAAAACTCAAGTGCTCTGGCTACCCAGTGCTCGTAGCCGTAGTCATTGGCAAAGCAGGTCAGCAGGTCGGCTTCGTTGAAGTTTATGGCTCGTATGCCCGCGGTCTTGGTCAGGTCGACGGCCACATGGCTCGCCATAGCAGCGCTGCCACCGTTGCCCGCCAGGATGACCTTTTTCCCGGAGTGGTGGGCCTGTCGAACCATCGTGGCAGCCCGTTCTAGCGCCTCGGGGTCGATGCCGTTAATCGTCTCGGCAATCGTCTCGAAGTAGTTGGGAAAATAACGCTGACTACTCACCGGATGGCCTCAACCGAATAGCCAATAAAGCCCGACTGGCGGACTGCGAGCTCGCGGTCACACCCAACGTTCGATTATTGCGTCGGTCGGAGGGACCGTGACCGGCGGCAGGTTCCACAGACATGAAATGTAGCGACTCCATGGTCCGGTTGACCGGAGGGGCCCCGATCGAGCGTTCCCGTCTCATAGCTAGGTCGTCGATGCATTCCTAGAGATGCCAACAGCACGCAGCGTGCAGCCAAGCCACAGGCGGAATAGATACAAAGTCCGGCGGGTAAATAAGAGACTGGGGTGGTGGCGAATCGCTCGGCCAAATCGAACGACTGATGTGCGAAACGCCGCCTGCGCAGCCGCCTTCACTGCGACATAATGCGCCTGGGTCCCGTGGAACAGAGTTAGATGTGGACCGAGGTAGCCAAGTGTCGCCGGGTTAGCCAACAAGTCGGCCGTGAGATAGGCGAAACGTTTCTCGGCATCCTTCCATGAGTCCAACGAAAGCGTCCGTGACGGATGCTCGACGACCAGTGTCCCACCGCCTGGACAGAGCACTGGTTCATGCTCGACGGCAATTCTGATCCAGCAATGCCAGTCCTCGCTGCCGACGAGTTCCGGGGACTCGTCGAACCTATGCTTGAGAATCAGCGACCTCTCAACAAACACTCCAGAACAGGCAAGTGGGTTCCCTTCGGCGAGGGTACGACACATATCGTGTTCCCTCCGAAATCCTGGTTGATAGACCGTCGCACCTAACTCATCGACACACGTGATTTGTTGGAAGAAGAGCCGACGATCGGAATCTGTCTCGACAAAGGCCGCTGCGCATTCGAGCGAATCGGGCTTTAGTTCATCGTCTGAGTCTAGGAAGACCACGAATCGCCCGGCTGAGTGCTCGGCCCCTCGATTGCGTGAGTAGGACCGCTCTCGATTTGAGTCATTGACAAGAACAGCGAGATCGAACCGATCACGAAAGCTAAGTGCGACTTCAACCGTCCTATCTGTCGACGCGTTGTCGACGACAATGACCTCATAGTCCCTGAAAGACTGAAGGGCGATTGACCCGAGTGAGCGACGGAGGTGGCCCTCTCGGTTGAACGTCGGCACAACGATCGAGAACAACGGGGAATCAACGTCCACTGGTACTCATTTTCAATTCAATCCTGGAGCGGAGCAGCAATCAAGACAAGGCTAGCCCCAAGGTTGGCAAGTGTTTCTAGTGCTACCCGAACGAAGGCAGGTGGTTGCTAACGTCGAAGTCGATGACCGGATCAGAGCCTGACGCGCCAGCAGACAGCGGGACAGACCCGAGGCAACCGGTCCTAGTCATCGGAGGAACCGGCCACGTCGGAGCTGCTCTGTGCTGTTTCCTTCTTAGGCGCGGACATCAAGTCACCGCAGCAAGTCGGACCGGCCAACCTGTCTTCGAGTCGCCCGCAATCAACCGAATCCGGCTTGACGTAACCGACACGGCCGACAACGGGCCACTACCCCCGTTGACGACAGCAGTGATCTGTCCATGGGTGGAAAAGTCGTCCAAAATCGACTCTCACTGGATGGAGCACCTTCTTCAACGCATTGCCACAGCGGGCTACCGCTCAGTCATCTACTTCTCCACCATGTGGGTCTATGGAGCCCGACCCCAAGGTCTTCTCACCGAATCGACACCCGTCTCTCCAGCCAGTCCTTACGGCATTTCCCACCTCCAGAATGAGACCCTCCTACGAGAATGCGCCGAGGACTTTGATCTTGATGTCGCAATCCTCCGCATGGCCAACCTGGTCGGTGCGGACCCGTTCTTCCGATTCCGTTCAAAGGTCGCATTTGCTCACGAACTAGTCACCATGGCCATTGAAGACGGATTGATCGTGCTCAGATCTCCTCCATCCACGCCTCGTGACCTCATACCCCGCATGCTTCTCCACCATGATCTGGAACCGCTGCTTGACCGTGTCGCTGTTGAGGGTCGTGTCGACATCCTTAACTTGGGCAGCGGATCAACGACCACAATGCTTGATTTAGCCCGACAGATCGCTGACCTCGCCAAGCGTTACGCTGGAGAGCCGGTGCGGGTGGAATACCCTGAGGAATCAGTGGTCCAACCAATGTTCCATCTCGACACCGCCAGAATTCGTTCACTCGCTGGCCCTTGCGCTAACAGCCTCTCAAACGAGTTGGAGTTTGTTCTGGAAGACGTCGTTCGTCTCCACCCTCCCGTCGACCAACCGAGTGAGCCATGACGAATCCCCTTGCCGAGACTTACGGGGGTAGGAAGGTTCTCGTTACGGGCCACACCGGGTTCAAGGGTTCATGGCTGGCCCTGTGGCTGCACCATCTCGGAGCCGAAGTAGCGGGCTATTCGGACCATGTCCCAGGCCCCCCGTCGGTGTTCGAACTCCTCGGACTCGGACAACGAATTAATCACCATCTCGGCGACGTGCGCGACCGAGGGCGACTGGCCGAAGTGCTCGACGAGGTCCGACCCGACATGGTTTTCCACCTTGCCGCTCAGGCACTCGTCCTACAGTCGCATGTCGATCCCGTTGAGACCTTCGAGACCAACACCATGGGAATGGTCAACCTGCTCGAATGTATTCGGGAACGGCCCTGGATCGAGGTAGCCGTGCTCGTAACTAGCGACAAGGCTTACCGAAACGAGGAGTGGGAACGGGGTTACCAGGAAACCGACCACCTCGGCGGTCATGATCCGTACAGTGGCTCCAAGAGTTGTGCCGAACTCGTCGCCCACTCGTACTACCACTCGTTTCTCCGAGACTCCCCTACACGTATCGCAACTGCCCGCGCAGGCAATGTGATCGGTGGTGGGGACTGGGCTGCCGACCGGATCGTCCCCGACTGCATCCGCGCCTGGTCGTCCCAAAAGACTGTCAGCGTCCGCCGACCGGGATCTACCCGGCCCTGGCAGCACGTCCTTGAGCCGCTAAGCGGCTACCTCTGGCTCGGTGCCCAAATGTGGAATAACCAGGAAGATCTAGACGGAGAAGCATTCAACTTCGGCCCGGACGCTCAGCAAGACATGACGGTTGCCGATCTGCTGGAAGCCATGGCCGACAGGTGGCCCGGAGCAGACTGGCAGATCGTCCCTGAGGACGGAGGCACCGGACGGGAAGCGACACTCCTCAGATTGTCGTGCGACAAAGTGCTTCGACAACTTGATTGGCGCGCGGTGATGCAGTTCCCCTCCACAGTGGCACTGACGATCGACTGGTACCGAGCGTGGCAGGAGGGAGACGTGGATATCCACGACTTCACCGTCGGCCAGATCGAGCAGTACATGGACCTGGCGCGATCCGCCGGAGTGGCCTGGAGCAATCCGTGAACGGTCAATCGTCGATTGACGGGGTACTGGTCACTGGTCTTCGTCAGGTAGTCGACGAACGGGGCGCCGTCCTACACCACATGCGCAGTGACGCTCCCGAATTCACCACTTTCGGGGAGTGCTACTTCTCCGAGATGATTCCCGGAGCAGTGAAGGCATGGAAATGCCATCGCGAGCAGACGCAGCACTTAGCCGTGCCAATCGGCCGTGTCCGGTTCGTTATTTACGATGACCGGGAACTATCACCGACCAATGGAAGCCTCGAGGTCGTGGAACTCGGACGACCGGACCACTACAACAGACTCCGTATTCCCAAGGGCCTCTGGTACGGGTTTACCTGCCTGAGCGATCAGCCGGCGCTGATTGCCAACTGCACCGACGAGCCCCACGACCCCACCGACACCGAACTCCGAGCCGAATACGACCCCCGCATCCCGTACCACTGGTGAGCTTCGCGACCGAATCAACACTTACCGCCGGTTCAGCAGCAGATTCCATTGGTCCTGCCGTGCCATGGCCGATTCGACGTCAATCGGGATGAGTTGGAGGCGGCGCCTGAAGCGACCGCTTTCTCCGATTGCGAAGGCGTCATATGTCGTCGCCGTCTCGGTCAGGAGATCACCAACCCAGTCCACCGGCAACGTAGTCGTGACCTCGAGGATCGCTGAACAGACCCGACCTGAGCGGAAGAGTCCCGGCGCCCCCATCAGCACCTCTGGTTCGAAGCCCTCCACATCGACCTTCAGGAGCCCAACGTCGGATCCCTCTCTCAACTGTTCGGTGAGGAGCCGGTCAAGGGTGAGCTGAACCACCTCCAGGACCTCGCCATCAAACCAATTCTCCTTCAGGCCTGCTCGATGCCCTGGCACGGCCGAACCCAGCCCTCGGTGGCCCGGGTTGTCCCAACCGGTCAGGGCGATCGTTCCAACCTCGCTACCGAGGGCCGCCTCGACGATGGTTACGTTGCCGAGACCCACCGTTACCTCGGCAAGATCCTCCAGGCAGCGCGGAGACGGCTCGACGGCGACCACACGACCGGTGGGTCCGACTATTCGCGAGGCATGCGCCGTGATGATGCCTACGTTCGCACCGACATCGATGACGACGTCTCCAGCGCTGAGAAGATCGCCAAGTAGTCGGAGAACCTCGCGTTCGTAGGTGCCTTCATAGGCTGACCGGCACGTCCAGTCCGATGGATCGTGGACGAGTGGCGCGCCGCCGGGGAGCATGACGATGCCCGGCTCGGGTGACCGTTGCAACGATCGTGCCAGTCTCCAATACCACGATGCTCCCCGGACACCTGATCGAGCCAGACGGTGCGCAAGCCTGTGGGTGACCGGTAACCGGATCACCGCGAGAACACCTCGATCGTGATCCGAGGACCGGCGAGGATTGGATGGTCAATCAACCGTGACATGACGAAGATGTCGCATCGTGGACAACCGATTCGAGGAAGTCCAACATCACCCGTGAATCGGTCGACCAGTTGTAAGCCTCCTGAGCGACGCGACGACCGTTCGCCGCGCATCTCCAACGAAACTCGACGTCGGCCAACCGGTCGATCGCTTCTGCCACGGCTGACGGATCATCGAATGGCACCACGATACCGGCCCCGGCGTCCTCGACGATTCGTCGAGCAACCGGGTTAGGCGTGGTGATTACCGGCACCCCTCGTGCCATGTACTCGAAGATCTTCGTGGGCATCGAATGTCGATAGTTGGGTTGATCGGCGAGAATTGCCAGGCCGGCCATCGCTCCCTCGATCCTACGAAGGGCCTCAGGGTTAGTCACAAACCCGTGGGATGTCACTGAAGCAGGCGCATGCCGGATGAGCGGTTCTACCTCCCGGTCCACCGGGCCGTACAGGTCGAGCCTGACTCCGTCGATCAGCCGTGTCGCCGCCAACATCGTGTCGATCCCTCGACCGTGGGAGACCCTGCCGACGTAGACGATGCGGTCGTCGCCCGGTGGCACTACGTCATCAGGAATCTCCGGAGTGTTCCTGACCACAGGTCGATCGCCATGACGCTCCCGGTAGCTGGGCTCGGCGAGCATCGTCTCGAATCGTCCACGTGCCCGCCGCTCAAGTCGACGGCCAAGGAGGCGAGCCGGACCTCGCAGCGCCGTGGGAATCCAGTGTTTGTCCGAAACTTGCGCAACTAGATCCTCGTGGACGTCCCAGACCTTCGGTCCACAGATAGATCGGGCCAACACGGTCAACTCGGGATCGTGGACGATCGTCAGGTCCGCATCCGGTGACTCCTCGATCAAAGCTCGCCTCGCCGATCGAAGTGCCGCTATCCGATGACGACCGTGTGCTCTACCGATCTCCCGGATCCTGAGACCAGGCTGGGCGAGATCATGTCCGGCGCCGGCAGGTGCCAGATACACGACCTGATGGCCAGCGGCCAGGAGAGCACCGATCTGGCGGTGGAAGATCCGGGCGTCCTCGGGATCGTGGACGATCGTCGCCACGATGACGCGCATCTCGAACCCTCAGAGCCGATCTACGTTGTCGCCGTTGAGCGTCCCGCTGGTGTCGAGAATGGCCCCAGCCCCGTCGAGGACGTCCGATTCCATCACCTCGCGATGCGCCTGGAGCACAACGACCAGATCGGCGGCCTCGAGTTCCGATCGGCCGTCTCCGACCGCTGGCACTATCTGGCTGCCAACCCGGAACTCCTCGACAAGGGGGTCCAAGTACCGCACGTCAGCACCCATGTTCAACAATTGCCGGGCCAGTGGCATCGCCGGAGTTTCCCGCATGTCGCTGATATTCGCCTTGTAGGTGACGCCGACCAGCACAACGACCGAACCGTTGACCGCCTTATGGTCACGGTTGAGCGCATCCTGCACCCGCTTCGCAACGTATGCGGGCATGCGCTCCGACACCTCCTGGGCGAGCTCCACGAAACGGAACCGGTAGCCCAGCGATCGGACGACCCACGACAGGTAGTTGGGATCGATCGGAATGCAATGTCCTCCCACCCCGGGCCCCGGATAGAAGGCCTCGAAGCCGAAGGGCTTGGTCTTGGCCGCTTCGATCGCCGCCCACAGGTCGATTCCCAGTTCGTGGCAGAACACCGCCATCTCGTTCATCAATGCGATGTTGACGTGGCGATAGGTGTTTTCGAGGAGTTTGGCCAACTCGGCTTCCCGGAGCCCTACCGTCGGGACCACGGTGTCGACCAGATCGCCGTAGAAACTCACGGCGGCAGCTGTACAGCGCTCGGTAAGTCCACCCACCACCTTCGGGGTGTTTCGGAGCCCGAACTGCCTATTGCCCGGATCGATCCGTTCCGGCGAGTACGCGAGATGAAAGTCCTCGCCGGCGATCAGGCCACTCCGCTCCTCGAGGATCGGTCGCACGGACTCGCCCGTCGTTCCCGGGTAGGTAGTCGACTCGAGAACCACCAGGGTTCCAGTCCCCAACAGGTCGGCCGTCGTCTCGGACGCTGAGACTACGTATCCGAGGTCCGGAGTTCCATCGTCAGAGAGCGGGGTCGGAACACAGATGACGACGACATCGGCCGCCGCGATGCACGCAGCGTCGCTCGTAGCGATGAAACCGGTCAATTGCATCGCCTCGACTTCAGACGCCGAGATATCGTCGACATGCGATCGTCCCTCATTTAGCCCGGTGACGACCGCCTCGGAGACATCGAGGCCGGTGACCCGTAGACCGCTGCGACATGCCTCCTGTGCCAGTGGCAGTCCGACATAGCCAAGCCCGATGACGACCAGAGATCTACCCACTGAGTACCTACCCACCAGAGCGTCGAGAATCAGCCCATCCGGAGTCGCTCGCCATCAAGTGGATGGTTGGAGGGCCTGTTGAGGATAGCAGACATCATGTCGAGGCCTGTAGCGCCAACCACGCGTCCGGGTGGCCCAGGTCCACCACGGTCACCGATGTGATCCTGTGCGTACGGCGTACTGAGGCGACCTTTTCAAGCACGTGGTTCTCCCAGTCGAGGTCTCCACGATACGAACCCCGCTGCTCGATCACCTCGACGATGATCCCGCTGACCGACCCACGAAACACGTGCCGCCCAGGCTCCAGCAGCAGGTCCTCGTCCAGATACACCGAAACCTCTGGTGGGGCCGCCGTGGTCAGCACTACAGGATTGAAACCCGTTGCCAGGTCGCGATGCCCGACCACCTGCTGGATCGTTGTGGCGACGACCGCCGGAGCCAGCCCGAGACACGACACAAGTACCCTTGGCCGCTGGTCCCATAGTCCGTCTTGGAATCGCCCCGTCGGGACCGCACGACCACCTGCCGGTGACGGGTCCCCAACCAGAGACCTGAGCCGCTCGACATGGGTCTCATGGGAAAACTCCCGTTTGACTGCCGCGACACCCTTCTGGGACAACGCTAGGAACTCCGCCGGATCAGCGTGGATCGATGCAACCAGATCCGCCACTCCTTCGGGCGCCGAGTAGGTGCATGCATCTCCGAACAACTCGCGAAAGTGTGGAGGGAGCACGGCAACACACCCCGCGGCGAGCGCCTCGATCACGGTCCGACCGAACGCTTCAACGAGATCGGGGTGGTGGAAGTAGACGAAGAAGTCCACGCCACCGAGAAACTCCCTGGGATCCAGTTCCCCGAACTCCAGCACCTCCCATGCCGAAGGCACATCACCGAGTATCGCATCGAGGCCCTCCGTTCCACCGAGGACACGAACGACCGCCCGATCATCGTTCGGATACACGGCGAGCAGGTCCTCGGCGTTATCAGGCCACTTCAGCGAACTGGGCCTGCCATGTCGGCCGATCACCGGTCGATCGCCAATTGGTCCGGTACGGTCGACCGACCACCGTCTGGCATCGATCACCTCGACCCAGTCGCCTTCGGCGAGCGGCACGCCAGACCCCTCTAGATGCGTCCGAACCGTTGGACTCACCGGGCACCAGACCGGTGCCTCGCCGAGCGCCTCGATGATGTTCTCGTGCACACTGGACGGCTTGTAGTACGTCGTACCATCTAGATCTGCCGGCACCTGTCCGATGAAGGCCACCTGCCTACCGCTCCTGATCGGAAGCCGCCCGCCCATGCTCTCGGACATGACCGTCGGGTGTTTGACAATCGCCACGCCACAGTCGACCGGCTCATCCGGGCCGATGAGCAGCAGTGAACCGTCATCGAGAAGTTCTCTGATCCCCGGGTGGAACGTTCGGTCCAACCGGATGCTGGATGACCGGCACTGCAGAACCCCGACCCGGTAGCCCGCACCCACGGCAGCCCTGGTCTCCTCAACCAGGCTGGATGAAGAACCTCCCGGAAATCGAAGATCGGTCAGATACAGGATGTCCAACCGGGTTCGTGTAGGCCGATCGACTCCAACCGCCTCTGTTGAGATTGTCGTTTCCATGGCCCTCTTCTAGCAGAAGCCGAAGGCTTGACGGTTGAGGTCACTCCCAACCCGGCATCGAAACTGATCTCGGCACATGACGGTAGGTCTATTATCGACGACTTCGTGCCACCAGATTCCTGCTCTCGAGATGACCGGGTAG
>ERZ651768.3200-NODE-3200-length-11042-cov-2.174464_pt1 | contig 11042 bp, 8 predicted proteins | sample MGYA00514754_ERZ651768 | MGnify/ENA metagenome assembly ERZ651768 | reverse complement strand
CTGGGGGCGGTCATCGACCACGTCGGTGGCGAGGGGGCGCTAGCCGCGGTGTTGCCGGGCGTCGGTTTTACCGTCGACGACCTCAGACGAGTGCTGCAGGATGACCTTCGAATTGAGCGTTACTTGGCCCGTCGGTTTCCTGGGGCGCGGCGGCCAACCGAGGAAGAACTGTCCGATTATGTTCGGGAGCATCCGGACGAATTTAGGACAGACGGCAGACGACAAACCCGGGAGGACGTTCTTCAGGCCGCTCTGGACCGTCTGACTCAACAGTTTCGGCAGGAGTCGATCGATGATTGGGTGACTTCACTAACACTCCGTGCCGATGTTTTCCGAGTCCCGTAACCTCGTTCCGGATCGACGCGACCGGTCATGGACGGGCGCCCGCCTACCCGCCGTTGGCCGATACCGCAAGTAGTACCTCGATCAGGTTGAAGCCTGCGTGGCAAACGACGGGGCCGATAACACTGCCCCGTCGCAGGTACCAGATTCCCCAAAAGGCCCCCAGCAGCCCCGTGACGATGGCGGCGTCTCGGCCCTGTACCAGATGTCCCAAAGCGAAGACTGTGCTGAAAACGATAAGTCCCGTGACTATGCCGCCCAGGTGGCGCTCAAACCGGCGAAGGATGAAGGCGCGCTGGACCTCTTCTCGAATCCCACCGGCGACCACCGCGACGAACGCGAAGGCAGCAGCAGCGCCAGGCGAGTTGATGAGCGTCTCGAGCGGATTTTCGAGCACATTATGCAACTCTGGGGCGAACCGCATCATGACGGCGAAGGCGGTGGTCGCGAGCAGTAGTGTCCCTGGGACCCAGAGGAGGCCCAAGGCGGCTTCTCGGGCCACCGGCCGGCGGCCAAGCAGCAGTTCGGCCGGTCGTTCGCCGTGGGCTCTGAGTAGCACCCAGATTAGCGACAGCAAGAGCACCGCGTCGGCCAGCGAGAGGGTCACGACATACGACAGCGTGAGACGTTCCACCTCGACGGGGGGCGCGACACCGACGATCGCCAGCACTGGTATGAGGGCAAATTGAGTGGGAAAACCAGAACATAGCGTAATTTCGCAGAGAGCGATCAGTCGATCTCGAAAGGTTGGTTGACTCACATCGCTCACGTTTGCCGCGGGCAGGTTCGCCACCGCACTCGCGACGGTTCAATTAGGCCATCGACGATCAGTTTTTGCAGACTCTATCACGGGTCGAAACAGTCGTTTTTTACACACATTTGCTACATCTTGAGCTGGTACAGAACTCAACCCACAACATCTTGTGCTATTCCTTGACAATCACAACAGCTAGGCTCATAGTAGGCGGCCTGGGCGCACGCGTTATTTTGAGGGTCTACAGAGTCCTTTTTTGCCGGTTCGGTTTTGGTGTAGCGTCGTTGGTTTCATGCGCGGAATCCACATAAATAGTGTAGCGCCGCCAGCAGGTTTACGGTGTGCCTGCGGGATCGCCAACGACAGACCAAGGAGCGTTTCCGGAGCCGTGGATTTTCCTTTGCTGGTGGCAGGGCGATGGGCGTTGTCCCGATGTTGCGCTCGAGAGAGAGCGCTGGTTGTGGAGTCGTGGTGGGGTGCGTCCACCCACCCAATCTACGTGGCACGATCGCGTGTCGTGCGTCGGAAGGGGGTCTAGATGCCGAGAGGCGCTACTCGTGAAACGGAGGCTGCCCAGCGGGTGACCATGGACACCCGGGTGGTCGAGCAGCCTGGTCTGGAATTCCCACGGTTTTTTTCTCGAGAAGACGTCGACCCGTTCGACGAGTTCGAGTGGGAATCTAGAACCGCCTTGATTGGGAGCGAGCAGGGCGAAGTCGTTTTCGAGCAACGCGACGTCGAGATTCCAGCGTTCTGGTCGCAACAGGCAACCAACATCGTCGTGTCGAAGTACTTCCGCGGTCAGATGGAATCGCCGACCCGCGAACGCAGTGTCAAGCAGCTCATCGGCCGCGTTGTTGACACTATTACCGAGTGGGGACGGACGAAGGAGTATTTCGCAAGTGAGGACGACCTTCAGGCATTTAGCGACGATCTGAAACACCTGCTGGTCTACCAAAAAGCGGCCTTTAACAGTCCAGTTTGGTTCAACTGCGGGTTTGAGGAGGCTCCGCAGTGTTCGGCATGCTTTATCAATTCCGTCGAGGACACGATGGAGTCGATTCTGACTCTGGCTCGAACTGAGGGGATGCTATTTAAGTTTGGTTCTGGCACCGGGACCAACCTGTCGTCGATCCGCTCGTCTCAGGAGCAACTTAAGGGCGGTGGAACGGCGTCTGGACCGGTGTCGTTCATGAAGGGGTACGACGCGTTTGCCGGTGTCATCAAGTCGGGCGGTAAGACGCGGCGAGCGGCCAAGATGGTCGTGCTCGACGTGGACCACCCGGACGTGGTGGACTTCATCAACTGCAAGGCCGACACGGGCGACCACTGGTCCACCAACATCTCGGTCGAGGTCGACGACGGGTTCTTCGAGGCATACGCCGCCGGAGTTCCCTATGACCCTCCGCTCTCCTCCAGACGGGCACCAGCCAAGATGTTGGGGAGTCCGTAGTTCCCTTCGTGACAGGCATACTCGAACATCGGCTCACCGAGTTTCATCGGAATCTGCGCGACGATGGGAGCTGTGAATGTCGTCAGATCGTTGACCGAGAACTCGTAGAGCAGGGTGTCGTCGGCGACACGGCTGAACCGCTCGACCAGATGGAGCGTCTCGCCGGTACCGGCCGCAGTTACTACGGACGGATTGAAGCTGGCAGTTTTTTCTGTGAAATTCCTTGACTCCACCACCAACACGTCGCCGTCCCAGTAGCCGCGGGAGTCACCCATCCACTGACGCATGTGGCCAGGAAGAGGCGGGCGCCGATCAAGCGGGATAATCCGAGCGTCGTGCACCATCTCATGCAAGACGACGACATGGTCGGAAGTCTGGAAGATCTGGATGTTCTGGTTGTAGCCCGCCGGCACAATCGGTGGACCGGAGTTGAAACCGAGCAAACACCGCTCCGCTAACCCGCGGTCCTCCCAGTGATCGGCGCCGATACCAGCGGCACGCACGCGGATCGGACGTTCGCCCGGCAGGTCCGCACCAAGTGAGAGCGTCACCAGCTCAACGCCAGGCGCCAGGTCTGGCAGTCGACCGGTCGAAGGCTCGACGATAAGCGCCGTCCGCGCCCCGTCAACCACCGACGCTCCCTGGTCGACCCAGTAGCTGTTGTAGGCGCCAACGTCACCACCCGCCGGGAGCGGTTCGTCCCGCACTTCGCTCGGAGCGAACGCTGCTCGTTCACGCTCAGCCGATTGAGCGTCAAGCTCCGCCACCTCCTCGGCGCTGAGCACTGCTTGGTCGCCACGGCCCTCGGGCCGTTGCAACGGCGTGAGCGTACGGAAATCCCAGACGCCTTGCAGGTCCGGCTTGCCGTCTGTGGTCCGCGGCGGCTCGTAGTCCTGCGTGCCGACGGGCGGCGCCGCCAGAGCCATGACGGCCATCACCGCGGCCAGGACAACGAAAGTGCGTCGACTCATCGGTCCCTCCTTCATCGAACCGTCATTCTATAAACTTTTGTACCTGGCCAGCCAGTTGCGCGACGAACACCTCCCCGTCTGGCGTCTGGGTCATCCCATGGCCACCGTTCCCTCCGGGCAACGTGGTCACTACCTGGCCTTCCAGATTCCGTAACGTACCTCCGGTCCAGATCTGCTGGTCCGATGTCATGAAGAGGGCGGAATTACCGCCGATGTCTCGCCACTCATCAAGGAATTCGCCATCGGCGCTGAACACCTGCACGCGCTGATTGTCACGGTCGGTCACATAGACACGCCCCGTGGCGTCTACCGCCAAGTTGTGCGGCAAGCCGAACTCACCCGGACCAGTGCCGCGACTGCCCCACTGCAGCGCGTACTGGCCGTCGGCATCGTATTTCACCACCCGGGCATTGCCGTAGCCATCGCTGACATAAACCTCACCAGCCGGTCCGAACGCAACGTCGGTCGGCAAGTTGAAGGTGGTCCGACTGACGCCGGAGACCCCCTTGGACCCTAACTCCATCAGCACTCGTCCGGTCGCGTCCATCTTATAGATGACGTGACCCGGCGCATCGACCACCCAGATGTTCCCGTCCGGGTCGACACGAATTGCATGAGCACCGCAGGCATGGCACCCGGCCGCACCGTACACAGCGGTGTAGCCTGACTGCCCGGGTTGCCGATCACCAGGGGCAATGCCACCAACCTTACCGTTGCTGAACAGACCGTCGCCCCAAGCTCGCACAAAGCGCCCCGTGGCGTCGAACAACATGATGGGGTTCGCTCCGCGATGCAAGACCAGAATGTAGCCGTTCGCGCTCGTCGCGACCCCAGCCACTTGGCCAAAATTCCAGGCCGCCGGTGTGCCAGCCGCCGAGACCGCCGGGTCTGGCCAGCCTTCGACTTCGGTGTGTTTGACCGTCTGGGCGTGCACAACCAGCGCGAGTAGCGCAACTGTTACGATGCAGCAAAGCGCAAGGCCGGTCCTTCGTTGACTAGTCACAACTCATTCCTTTTGATGCACAGCAACTCGGGCGTTAGGCTCCGGCGCAGGTTATGACTCTTCAGGAAGGGCGAAGACGAAGAGTCCATTGCCACCGCTCGCGGGGCGGCGCTTCTCGGGAGTGAGCTGCAACGGAATCGTCGCCCAGCTACCAGACCCTGTACCGGCCGGCACAGCAACATACTGCCTCCCCGCGACCGAGTAGGTGATCGGAAACCCCTGTGCCGACGTCGGCAACCGCGTCTCCCACAACGACTCACCTGTCTCAATGTCGTAAGCGTAGACGAAACGGTCCCAGTCGCCCACGAACACGAGCCCACCGGCCGTGGTCAACGCCGCCGAATTATAGGGAGTGCGCTTCCGTTGAGACCAAAGGATCTCGCCGGTCACCGACATGGCGACGAACTCACCCAAATTACCGCCGCTGGCGGGGTGAAACAAGTTCTCGCGCCGCCCGAGACCACCGTTCCCGCCACCCTCGATTTGCTCAACCTCAATGTAAGTCGACCGCTGACAATTCAGGGTCAGCGGAATGTAGAACGCTTCAGTATCGGGACTGTAGGCCATTGCTCGCCAGCTCTTAAATCCAGAGTGACTCGGACAAAACTCCAGCTCGACGCCGAGTTGTGGCATTACTCCGTCACGGTAGGCGACCCGCCCCGTTGTCGGATCGACATCGAGCAGATCCTGATATCCCAGATCGGTCGCACGCACGAACTCACCTGTTTCACGGTCGAGCTGCCACAAGATGCCGAGTTTGCCCATAGTGAAGACCGAGGGCCTCCCATCGACGTCGACCAGCACACGTTCGAACACCTCATCCATGTCGTGCGATTCACCGGGGATGTGCTGGTAATACCACTTCATTTCGCCGGTTTCGGGATCAAGCGCTAGTGTGGAGCTGGTATAGAGCGCGTCACCGTCGGTGGTCCGGCTAGCCTGCGACCACGGCTTCGCCTGCGCCACACCCCAATAGGTCAGACCCAGCTCGGCGTCGTAGCTGCCAGTGATCCAGGCGTCTCCCCCGGCACGCAGCATCATCGGTAAGTCGCCCCAAGTATCACCGCCAGGCTCACCCGGCCGTGCGACCGTTGATGTCCGCCATAATTCTTGCCCCGTTTCGCTGTCGTGGGCGGTAATGAAACACCCGTCGTCCCAGAAACGCAGGCACCCAGTGATGCCAGAGATAACCTTTCCCTGCGCAACGATCGCCCCGCTCGTAAACCGGAACCCCTTCGCCGCGTCCGCCACCTCAGCGTCCCAAACGACTTCGCCGGTATTAGCATCGAGCGCCACAACATGTGCGTCGGCAGTGTTCAGAAAGATCTTGTCGCCATACATCGATAGACCACGGGTCTGCCGCTGACGCCCAGCCGTCGTCTCGAACTGCCGGCGGTGCTCCCACAACAAGTCCCCGGTCGCGGCATTCAGTGCGTGTACGACATTACCCGGACTGGTGACATACATCACCCCGTCCCGCACCAATGGCGTCGTCTGCTGGACACCAGGCTCGAGCGCCCACGACCAGGCCAGCTGCAACTGACCGACGTTCTCCCGTGTGATCTGGTCGATCGGGCTATAGCCCCATCCGTCTTGGGTGCGCCGCCAGTGCAGCCAATCGGTCTCTGGGGGATTCGCCAAAGTAGCGTCAGTCACAGGGGTGACGTTGACCAGTTGAGCGGCAGCCGGAGGCGTGCCAAACACGACGACCAAACTGGCAGCTAGCAAAAAACGATGGGTTGTTGGTATCTCTTTCATAGGGAAATCAGTCCAAAGCGCGATGTCCGTGCCGACATCGCACCGGTTTAGGACAAGCCAACCTCCTATTCCCGGGGTGCCATCACCACTGGGGCCTAACGGGAAGTCCCCCGTTCGGCCCGCTCCTGTGCCCTGGCACCGCTTAGGATGAGCGGCATGCTGTAGTTGCCTTCGTGGCACGCATTCTCAAAAAGGGGCCCAGTAGCAGGGGTGACGGGAAACGTCACCGTCCAAGGTCGGCCGAATGACTCGGCATCGTCGATGGTGAACGCAAAGTGAATCGTGCCGTCCGGACTGAGAGTGAATCGCTCAACGACGCGCATGTTCGCGCTAGTCCCGTTGAGCGTCCATGCCCCGTTAAAGTTGCTCGTCTCGACCACCAAGGTGTCACCCTTCCAGCGTCCGCGTGACTGCCCCTGCCATTGGCGGAAGGCCGCCGGTAAGACCCGGCTAGATCCGATCGGAATAACACGCACGTCGGAGTTTTGCTCGTGCAGAATCACCACGTAGTCAGGTGTCTGGAAGATTTGCAACAACCGGTTTGGGGCCACCGCCATAAGTGGTACGGTCCGCCCCATGATGCAGCGCTCGTAGCGCTCGCGATCTTCCGGACCGTCGGCCGGACGAGACCGTGGGCGAAGCCCCAAGGTATTTGCGCGGTGTCTGGCAGCATCGGTCATCGTGGGCAAGCGTCCGTTAGACGGGTCGGTAATGAGTGAGGTTCGACCGTCCGTGAGAGCACCGGGTTCCCACCAATCAGCGTTCAGCTGCAAGTCTCGCTCGCGCCCGATCGCCTCAAGCCGTCCGGGCAGGTAGGCGGCGATCTCCTCGCCGGTCAGCCTGGCCTTGTCCGCAAACTCTTCAGGTCGTTGTAGTGGCGTGGTGGTGCGATACTCCCAGTAACCACTCAGATCAGGCGCATCCCAGGCCGTCCTGGGAATCCCTGTCGCCTGGGCGAGCGCGCTCGTTGCTGCCAACAGAACGACGGTGACCAGACAGACCGAGACCGCTAGGAATCGAGGTGCAGCGAACCGGTTAACCCCCGTTCGGACCAAACTGAGCATGGATCGCATCGCGTTTCCTGAACCACAAAAAAGACTTTCGCCAATTATGCCACTAGCCCCCAGCTACACCACCCCATCCCCTCGGAACGCCCGAATCTCAACCTCGGAGTAACCCACGCCTTGCAGCACCTCGTCAGTGTGCTCTCCCAGAAGCGGAGGAGCATCGTCGATGCGACCAGGAGTATCGCTCAGCTCTATCGGCATCCCGATCATACGCACACGGCCGGCCGTAGAATGTGGTCGGTCCAGCACTTTGCCGCGCTCGGTGAGTTGGGGATTGGTGCAAACCTGCCCCACGGTACGAATACGGCCACACGGAACACCGGCCGGACCAAGCAGGTCCAGCCACTCCTGGACCGTGCGGGCAGCGGTCAACTCAACGATGAGCGGGATCAGTACCCCGCGGTGCTGCACCCTCGCGGGTGCAGTCGCAAAGCGTGGGTCGTCCCTGAGATCCGGACGTTCGATGGCGTCACAGTAGCGTCGCCATAGCGAATCGTTCGCCACGGCAAGGTTCATCCAACCGTCTTTCGCCTGCAGGGTTTGATACGGCACAACTGAAGGATGATCGTTGCCCCGCCGGGTAGGGCTCTCACCAGAGGCAAAATAGTTGCCTGCGTTGTAGGTGAGTAACGACGCGACGGCATCAAGCATCGCGATCTTGACGTGTTGACCGCGACCGGTGGTGTGACGTGCGTAGAGTGCAAGCATAATCCCTTGCGACGCCATCATCCCGGCGGTGAGGTCACCGATGGCCGTGCCTATGCGTGTGGGCGGCCCCCCGGCCTCACCGGTCAAATCCATGAGTCCAGATTCACCCTGTACGATTAGGTCGTAACCAGGACGGCCCGCATCTGGTCCGGTGTCACCGAACCCAGAAATCGAGCAGTAGACCAAGCGGGGAAACCGAGCGGCGACCGCCTCATAGTGGAACCCCAGCCGTCCCATAGCACCCGGTCTGAAGTTCTCAATCAGAACATCGGCTCCATCGAGTAACCGCCATAAGATGCTCCGGCCAGCTTCCGATTTGAGATCTAGAGTACAGCTACGCTTACTGCGGTTGACGGAGAGATAGTAGGGCGACTCGCCACCCAGGAACGGAGGACCGAAGGCGCGTGATTCGTCGCCAGCACCGGGCTGCTCGATCTTGATGACGTCGGCGCCCATGTCGCCCATACTCTGCGTACAGAATGGTCCCGAAACGACGCGACTTAGATCGATGACGCGAATACCGTCCAGCGGGGCAGAACCGGAAGACTGATCAGGCATCCCCAAGATCAGTATCACGGGCCGCCTGCGGTGACGGTAGAGCGCACACCCTGTAAAATCCCTCCGGGCCAAGCTGAGAACCGGAACCAACGCGAAGATGACGGAACCCTCCGATCGTGCCGACCTTGACCGTCGAGGTCTCAACGAAGCAGAACTGGCCAGACAGCTACGTCTGTTCGCCGACCCGCCGCCGCCAATCACCCTCGACCGACCGTGCCGGCTAGGGGACGGTATCGCCCAGATCGACCCGGGCGTAGCCGACGACTATGTTCGTGCGCACGAGGCGGCGCAATGCAACGGCCGGTGCCAGAAATTCGTTCCAGCATCTGGCGCCGCGACACGGATGTTCCAGACGCTGCTCAATCTGCGAGCCCGGTTGCCTACTCTGACGGCGACGGCACTGTCGCGTGCCACTGACACAGGCGACGACGACGCTCGTGATGTGCTCGCATTCGTGACCCAGCTCGACCGTTTCGCCTTCTTCCCAGCATTGGCGCGCACTTTGGCCACGCGTGGATTAGACGCCGACGCGCTGGTCGACAACGGAACCTACGACGAATTGGTCTCCGGGCTACTCGACGACTCTGGACTCGGCTATGCGGCCCTACCGAAGGGGCTACTTGACTTTCACCGCAGCGCCGGTGATATCCGGACCCCGTTCGAGGAACAGCTCCTAGAAGCGGCCGCCTACACCTCCGACGCCGACGGTGTATGCCACTTACACGTTACCGTCACGGCCGACCACCTACCCGCATTCGTCGCCCGGTTCGATGCGATACGCGCCAAATACGAATCACGTTTGAACGCTCACTTCGACGTCACCTTTTCAGTGCAAAAACCGGCGACCGACACGGTCACCGTCGACCGCACTGGCGCACCGCTACGAGACGCCGACGGGCGACTAGTATTTCGCCAGAGTGGCCACGGCGCCTTGCTGGCAAATCTGAACGACCTGCAGGGTGATGTCATCTTCCTAAAGAACATCGACAATGTCGCACCGGACCTCCAGGGGAGTTCGTCGCTGCGATGGAAACGTGTGCTCGGCGGGTGTCTGGGCAGGACTCAGGAACACGCGCACGCACACCTGCGTGCCCTGCACGCAGCCGGGGCCGGCGACACCGAGGTGCATGCCGCATTAGCCTTCTTGGACAGGTGCGGTGTCAAGCTGCCAACCAAGACCGCGACCGCGCCCCTCGACCACCGTCGAGCACTCGCGATCGACAGACTCGACCGACCGGTCCGGGTGTGCGGTGTAGTACGAAATACAGGCGAACCGGGCGGGGGTCCGTTCTGGGTGACTGGCGAAAACGGAACCTCCACGAAACAGATCGTCGAATCAGCGCAGGTCGACGACCAGTCAGTCGACCAAGTGGGCATCTTCGGCACAGCTACGCACTTCAATCCGGTCGACCTCGTCTGCGGCGTCCGTGACTGGCAGGGCAACCCCTTCGATCTGCACCGCTACGCGGACCCTAGCGCCGTGTTTATTTCAGAGAAATCAAACGGGACGCAACGTGTGCAAGCACTTGAACTCCCAGGCCTGTGGAACGGCGGGATGGCTCACTGGCTCAGTCTCTTCGTAGAGGTGCCACCTGAGACGTTCACCCCGGTCAAAACGGTGACTGACCTTCTGCGACCGGATCATCAGCCCGGCCCGGCTAGACAGAACTAACGCTGGTCTCTGCCGACCGCTCTATCGGCGATCCCTCGGCGAGACAGTACTGGTGCGTGGGCAAGCCTGAGTATGTCAGGACCAACGGGAGACCAAAGCGAACTGGGCTCAGATGGCAGCCTGGGGAAGCAGGGTCGCCGCGTCAACGTGAGCGCACGGGATGGGTGTCGCTGTGAAGGCAGGTACTACCGCGTGGGGTTGACAACACCGTCCGGCTCTTCCCCGCGGAAGTCGGCTTCCAGCAAGCGGGCACCTTTCATGATGCCCTCAAGCGCGTAGTTCGCCTCGTGGCAGGCATACTCGTAGACCTTGTTGTCACTCCGCGGCCAGGCATACTCACCCGTGAACGGCGCCGTCCATACCGTCGGGTCCTCTACGGTAAAGGTGTACACCAGCTGGTCTGCGCTCTCCATCCGGAAACGCTCCGTTACCGTCATGTTCCGCGACCCCCGGCGGAACGCTGGCCGGTCTACAAAATTGGTCGTCTCGACCACCAGGGTGTCCCCTTCCCACCACCCAATCGAATCCCCTAGCCACTTCTTGATTTCCGCAGGGTCGTGTTCGGCGTTCATCCGAACAATCCGCGCATCGTGCACCATCTCGATCAGAATCATGATGGTGTTCTCGCCCTGAACGATCCGTTTATGGTTGTTGTAGAGCGCCGGCAACATCGGGGGGCCGGAGGTCGAGCCGAAACTCAGGATGCAGCGCTCCGCATGGGGACGTTGCTCCATGTTGTCGTAGGGTCCGGGCGCG
>ERZ651768.3198-NODE-3198-length-11043-cov-6.015229_pt1 | contig 11043 bp, 8 predicted proteins | sample MGYA00514754_ERZ651768 | MGnify/ENA metagenome assembly ERZ651768 | reverse complement strand
GACGCTCGAATGGAGCGCGCCTGACGGCATAACGTACCGAAAACTGTATACATTCTACCGAAACAGCTACTTTTTCGATCTTCGTTTTGAGGTAGATAACGCGAGCGGCGAAGAATGGTCGGGATACTTGTATGGCCAGTTGTTGCGGACCGAGGTTACTCAGACAGGCAAGATCGGTTTTCTAGGGCGCCTGCCAAGCTACATCGGCGGGGCGATTTATACGCCGGAGGAAAAGTACGACAAAATCAAGTTTGCTCACATGCGAGATGGCAACCTCTCGCAGCGCACTTCAACGGGTTGGGTCGCGATGCTGCAGCATTATTTTGTGGCCGCATTTTTGTTGCCAGAGGCGTCGGACTACGAATTTTATTCCAGCGTAACCGACCACAACCGCGAGCCCCGCTACCACTTGGGGTTCAAGCATCTTCAACCTTCCGTTGTTGCTGCTGGGTACCTGGGCAGTGTGGGTACGCGGCTGTATGTTGGGCCAAAAGAGCAGCAGCGGTTGACAACTGCGGACCAAAAATTGGAGTTGACGGTTGACTATGGCTGGTTGACACCGTTGTCGTCGCCGCTTTTTTGGTTGATGACTTACATCAACAAATTTTTTCACAATTGGGGCGTTTCTATTCTGTTGCTCACGCTGCTCGTTAAGCTGGCGTTTTATCCGTTATCTGCTGCGAGTTACAAGTCGATGGCCCGAATGAAGAATCTGGCCCCCCGGATGAAGACGCTGAAAGAGCGATACGGGGATGATAAACAGAAATTCCAGCAGGAAATGATGGCGATCTACAAGAAAGAAAAGGTCAACCCACTCGGAGGGTGCCTGCCGATCGTTATCCAGATACCGGTTTTCATTGCGCTCTATTGGGTGCTACTGGAAAGCGTAGAACTGCGGCAGGCACCGTTTGCTCTATGGCTGCAGGATCTTTCTATTCCAGACCCCTACTACGTATTGCCGATACTGATGGGTGCCTCAATGTTCGGCCAGCAATTGTTAAACCCAACGCCGCCCGATCCGATGCAGGCAAAGATCATGATGGCCTTGCCAGTCGTGTTTACGGTCTTTTTCCTTTGGTTTCCAGCTGGACTGGTGTTGTACTGGCTGGCCAACAATGTGCTTTCAATTGCGCAGCAGTGGTACATAACCCGGAAGATCGCATCGGCGAAGACGTAAATCCAGAGTCGTTGGCGGGAGCAACGGGACAGTTGGAGGGTGTCCGCCAGAGCGAACAGGATGAGACGATTGCCGCGATTGCGACGCCGCCCGGCATCGGAGGCATCGGAGTAGTTCGAATCTCAGGTATTGGAGCAGCGTCAATTGCTGAAGAATTGCTTGGCTCCCTGCCACCACCACGCGCGGCTCGGCTGTATCCGTTTCGAGATGGTAGGCGACAGGTGATAGACGAGGGCCTGGCGCTTTTTTTCAAAGGGCCGGCTTCGTACACCGGCGAAGATGTACTGGAGCTGCACGGACACGGCGGACCTTTGGTGCTCGATCTGCTGTTGGCACGGATCACGGACCTCGGTGCACGAATGGCCCGACCGGGCGAATTCACCGAGCGGGCGTTCTTAAATGGCAAGTTGGATCTGGCGCAGGCTGAAGCCGTTGCCGATCTTATCGAAAGCCGGACCCACGCCGCCGCGCGGGCGGCAATGCAATCTCTCGCAGGTGCGTTTTCTAAGGAGATAAACGACTTTTCAGAGAAATTAGCAGAACTTAGGGTGTATATCGAAGCAGATATCGACTTTTCTGAGGACGAGATCGACAGTCGCTCATTCAAGGAAATTCAACAACAACTGCGCAGCGCTCAAAACACCCTTGACAGACTTCTTGACCGCGCGAGACCCGGGGTGTTGTTGGGGCGGGGCGCCAGGGTGGTGCTGGCGGGCGCTCCGAATGCGGGCAAGTCCAGCGTAATGAACGCGCTCGCCGACGCAGACCGGGCGATCGTCAGCGATCAACCGGGCACGACGCGGGACTTGGTTGAATCCGAGATTGATCTGGACGGCCTCCCGGTGCGACTGGTGGATACCGCTGGCCTTCGTCACAGCGACGACCAGGTAGAGGACGAAGGGATCCGGCGCGCAACGGCCGCAATGGCGACGGCAGACTTGGTGTTGCTGGTGATCGACGATGCCGCGGAATTGCAGCTGGCCGAAAAGGCCGCCGTTAAAGATGCTCTGTCCGATGCGCCGATTTTGCGCGTGTACAACAAGTGCGATTTAAGTCGCCGTCCCTATGGCTCAATTTCTGGAACGAACGTGGCATCAGTCGCCGTTAGCGCCACCGGGGGCGGGGGCATACCCAATTTGTTGGAAGCAATCAAAACGCTTTTAGGGTATTCCCGCACAACAGAAGACCCGCTCATCGCCCGCCGTCGCCACTTGGCCGCCCTCGAGCGGGCTGATCACCATTTGCGAGCGGCCGTTGATCAGGCGAAGGGCCGCGCCACCGAATTGCTCGCAGAAGAATTACGACTTGCCCAAACTGCGCTCGGGGAAATCACCGGGGCCGTAACCACAGAAGACCTTCTGGGGCAGATCTTTTCTAGTTTCTGTATCGGCAAATAATGACCGCCGCGCGTGTTCGCAGCACAACAGACTGCCCCAGCGACGTTGATCTCTATTGCCCAATACGCCTAAACCCGCTGGTCTTTTGAAGCCAATAACTGATCGCCGAGGATGGCCAGGCGATCGAGGGTGGATCGGATATCTGCTTCGCTCGTGCGCGGATTGATAGTGCAGATTCGCAACACATCTCGATTGCGCAAGCGGGTACTGCTGACGAAGGCGAACCCGTCTTCAATACAGGCTTCGACAATGGCAAGATTGACGCGGTCCAAGGCCTCGGCCGAGAGCCCCACTGCCCGATAGCGAAAACTCACAATACCGAGATTCGCGGGCGTTACTAGCTCAAATGAGTCGTGGGCGCGCAGCAGGGTTTCGGTAAATTTACCCATCGCCAGTCCGTGATCAATGGCGGCTCGGAACGCCCCAAGGCCAAAAATTTTCAGCGACAACCAAAGCTTCAACGCCCGGAAACCACGGGTCAGCTGAATACCGTAATCGCATAAGTTGACGTCGGCGGGAGCGCCATCTTGCATGTAATCATGATGGGCGGCGAACGTGCGTGGCAAAAGGGCGCGGTCGCGCAGAAGGATACAGCCGCACTCGAACGGCTGGAACAACCATTTGTGGGGATCGACCGCGATTGAATTGGCTTGATTCAGCCCCGACAACTCAGTTTTCCCCTGCGAGCTAAGGGCAGCTGCCGCGCCATAAGCACCATCGACATGGAACCACAGGTTGTAGGCAGCGCAAAGACCAGCAATTTCTGGTAGCGGATCCACTGCGCCGGTGTTCGTGGTGCCGGCGCTGGCGATGACGCAAAAAGGGCGCCGCCCTAGCTCTCGGTCTTTGATCAGCGCGCCTTCAAGCTGCTTGGGCTGGAGCCTGTAGTCCGTGTCTGTTGGAATCACGCGAACTTGCTCGGAACGAAACCCAAGCAGCCGCAACGCCTTTTGTAAGGACGCGTGCGATTGATCACTGCAATAGACAACGGCATCGTCGAGCTTGTCATCGAGCATCACGTGTCGCGCCACAGCAAGACCGGTAAGGTTTGCGACCGAGCCACCGCTCACCAAAATACCGCCGCCGGTTTTTGGCAGACCACAGACGCTTGCGAGCCATTGGGTGATGGTTTCCTCGATTGCAGTCGGCCCCGCTGCCTCCAGCCACAGGCTGACGATGACATTAAAGCCGGACGCGAGGGCATCGCCAAGCGCGCTGACCATGTTGCCCGGGCCGGGTATGAAGGCAAAAAATCTCGGGTGATTGACGTGCATGCTATGGCGCAGCACACCTTGTTCAAGTTCCTCCAGAACCGCTAAAGGGTCGCTCGGCCCATCGGGCAAAGACTGATCTAGCAGTTCCGTTAAAGCGCTACGCGAGGCGTGGCCTGTCACCGGTTTATTCGCCAACCCTTCCTGATGTTCAACGAGCATGTCGACGATTCGATACCCAAACGCGCGAAGCGACTCCGGCGGCAATTCGAGCCGTTCGGGCGACCAGTCCTGAGGCCCCCCGGCTTTCTCATAAGTCATGAAATAGTTCCTTGTCCTAATGTATTACAGAGAAGTATTATCACTTTTCCTTGTCTTCTGTAATTTCTTGTGGCCCACGCGTGCGATGTTGCCGAACCGCCCAGCTTTTAGAAAGCCTGCGGTAAGGAACCGCTGGCAAGCGTTCAGTGGCTTGACTGGCTGCTAAGTAGACATCATCGCTCGAAAGACCTGCTTTCGCTAAGGCATCCAGGAGGGCGTGGCGCTGATATTGGGCAAGATAGCCCAATAGCCACCACGCGGGCGGCGGTTTTCTCGGGGCGGCCATAAACGGTCACCTAAAATATATACTACTAAGTAGTACTAATCAAACGGGCCTTTATGTATTTTTTGCGTACAAACAAAAATAATCGAGAAGTAAAGAGGCGCCTGCCAGCGCGGTAATTTCAGCGTGGTCATAAGGGGGTGCGACCTCGACCAGGTCCATACCAACAAAATGGATTGGGCCGAGGCGACGGAGGATGCTTTGTGCCTGCCATGTGGAGAGGCCACCGGCCACCGGTGTACCGGTTCCTGGGGCAAAAGCGGGATCGAGGCAGTCGATGTCAAAAGTCAGGTAGGCGGGGTGATCTCCTACCACCTCGAGGACACGTTGAGCAACGGCCGCCGGGCCTTCTTGATGGACAAAATCGGCGTCGATAATGGTGTAACCAAAGGTTTCGGGGTTGTGTGTGCGGATGCCAATCTGGACAGAGTGCTGGGGGGCAACGAGGCCCTCCTTAACTGCTCGATAAAACATGGTGCCATGGTCCATTCGTGAACCGTCATCACGCCATGTGTCAGTGTGGGCATCAAAGTGGACCAACGCCACGGGGCCGTGAATCTTGTGCAACGCACGCAGCAGGGGGTAGCTGACAAAGTGATCGCCGCCGATTGACACCAGTGATGCGCCCCCGGACATCAGTTCCGTCGCTCGCCCCTCGATCGCTGGCACAATCTCAGTGGGGTGGCCCGGATCGAAGAAGCAATCGCCACAATCAGTGACTTCGAGCGTCAAAAAGGGATCGAAACCCCACGGCCAGGACGCCCCATCCCAGGAAAGATTAGTAGATGCGGCCCGTACGGCGCGGGGCCCGAAACGAGCGCCTGGCCGATTGGTGGTTGCAAGATCGAGGGGCACACCGAGTACCGCAATGTCTGCGCTGCCAGGCGTGGTTGAAAATGGTCGGCGGAATAGGCTGGGAACACCAGAATACGTTGGTTCATAGCCGATGCCCCGAGCAGCCGTCGGGTCAATGGCGCGGTCGATTTGTCGGTCTAGCATGGAATTTACCCCCAATCTTGCACAGTCATGGGCCAAAGCCTGGAGTATATTGGACCCTCAGACTGTTCTAGAACAATTAAGCCGGCGGCGTTATATCGCCAGCATATTTGTGGAGTTGGGGTATATGTTATGCCCCCGGGGAGACTGGATTCGGGACCGACGATTTCCGAACCATAAGGAGGAGTTTCGTTGACAAAAAAAAGACCTGGCCGGCCAACTGAGACCCGCCATTCACAGCACATTCTGGTGCAGTTGGGCGTGGCTGCGGTAGCCATTATTCTGGTCGGGCTGTGGCAGCGCGAATTTTTGGCTGAGGTGTACCTCCGAAATCAGCTGACCCAGGTGGGCTGGATGATCAACGGCGGCATTGTTTTGTTGTTTGCCGCCGCCCTCGTTCGTTTAATCCAGTCCTATCTTCGTTATGACAGGGAAGAGCAGGCGCTCAATCGCTTTCTAGCGAACGTACATGACAGAGCAGAGCCTGGCCAGGGAATCGGCCGGGACACCATCATTGGCGCCCGTTATCGCACGCTGCGCGAACTCCACCAGCGACGGTCTCTGATCAACCACAGCGCTCTTGCCGCGACACTGTTGGCTGAGGAGTCGAGCCGGTCGAGTTTCCCCAAGTTTGTTCATAATGTGCTCATTCTCACCGGCGTCTTCGGCACCATCGTCTCGCTTTCCGTCGCGCTTCTCGGCGCATCGGAGATGATCGTGGGGAACACCCAGATTGGTAGCTTGGGCCTTGTTATACATGGAATGTCAACGGCGCTATCGACAACGATGACAGCGATACTTGCCTACTTTTTCTTGGGCTACTTCTACCTCCGATTAATGGACACCCAGACGCAGATCGTCGGCCGGGTCGAGCACGCCACAACCACGATTTTGTTGCCCCGTTTTCAGGTCCAGCAAGAGACCGTAATCGAAGATTTCTCAGACATTATTCGGGCGGCTGCCGCCCTTGTAAAGAGACTCGATGCCTCGCAGTCGCAGTATGCAGAAACGGCGGACCAGCTCAACGACGTACTTACCGCATATCGTGACGAGATGCGAAAGCACAGCACACGCCTCGCTGAGATCACGGAATTGCTTCGTGACGGCTTCAGGTTACGAGACGCTGACGAGTGATCCAACCGGAGGGGTTTATAGACCTGCGGGCGCCAACGGGAGACCGGGCGACTGAAGACAGCGTATGGCCATCCTTTACAGACATTATGACTGTCATTGTCATGATTTTCCTGATGGCTTTGGTGGTGATTTTGATCCGCAACGTTGACTTGGTTCGCCAACTCAAACAGACCATAGCGCTTGAGCAAGAATCAGCGGTACAGAGCGATACGCTGGCACTTCGCATCGCGACATTGGGGGACGAAATTGCAGGCCTGCAATTACAACTCGGCGAGACCGATGCTCGCCGCCGTCAGGCGGAATCAACAGCAACTGAGCGCGAGCAGAAAATTGGTGCGCTGCTTGGCAACATCGCGGCGCTGGAGAAAGTTCGCGAACGGCTGGCCAACGAAAACGCTGGGCTGATTTCTTCTCGAGATACCATGCAGGGCGAATTGCTCTCGATGGAAGAGCAACAGCAGGCACTGGAGGTATTGGGGCAGGAGCTGAAAGTCGAGGTCGCCGAATTAGCGCTGCAACGGGACACACTGGCCGAGGAAAAAATCGGCCTTACTGCCGACAACACTTCGCTTCGGCAACAACTCGAACAATCGGTTCTAGCGGGCCAGCAGCTCGCCGATACAGTAGAAACGATTGGGGCGGAGCGGGAACAGTATCGGGCCGAAAGCGCCGCCCTGGGCGAAAAAAACCTAACACTAGAGCAAAAACTTGCGGAACTTGTTTCGCTAAAGGCGCTGCTTGAGCAGCGTATCGAGGCACTTGACGATGAGAAGATTGTGCTTCAAGGAGAACGCTCCGTTCTGACTGAACGAAACGCCGGCTTGAATAGAAAGTTGTCGGCACTGACCCAGTTTCAGGTGCAACTGGAGTCCCAAGTGAACAATCTTGCCGCGGCGCTCGTCAAGCTCGAAGAAGACAAGGCCCGCTTATTGGAAGAGAATCGCTCGACCACCTCCTGGCTTGCGACCCTGCTGGAGTTGAAACAGTCGCTCGAGAAAGACCAAGCGACGCTCAAAGTGCGACTCGCCGGAGCTGAAGCCGACCGCACGGAACTAAAGGCAAGCCGCTTAGCGCTCGAGCAGGAAGTTACGGCCCTGATTGAACATCGGCTCACCCTGGAGCAGGAGAAAGCCGCTTTGGTTGATCAGACAATTGCGCTGGAGGGCAAAATGCTCGAGCAGGCGGGCAATTTGCGCGCGGAGATTAAGACGTTGATGGTGGTAAAAAGCCGTTTGGAACAGGAGAAAATCAACCTTGACCGACAAATAGAGACGCTCGCGCAGAACCAGACAGTGGCAGCACAAGTGCAGCAACAACTCGCGGAAGACCTTGCTGGCAGCCAAGAACGTTATCGACTTACCAAGACGGAACTAGATTATCTGGTGGCCAAACACGCGGACGAAATCTCTGCGTTTGAGAAGGAGAAGGCACTATTGATCGAGAACCTACGAGCTTTCGAGCTGTTAAAGGGCCAGTACGGCGACTTGGAAGTGGCCTACAATCGCCTGGTGCGGCCGGCGCGCAACATGGTCGGCCGACACGTGGTCAAGGTTCGTTACTGGAAAGAAAACGGCCGCTTCTATTACAGCCTGCAGGAGCCGGAGCAGGTGGTCGAAACTGAGGTTTCCGAGGACGAACTGCACGAACACCTAAGCGAGTTAAAGGCTGCGCATCCAGGCAATCTATTTACGCACGTGATTTTCCCCAGAGGGAAAGACATTACTCACGAAGAGGCGTACCTGTTCGAAAGATCCATCGTTACCCGCTATGACTACTATCTTTCCGATTGATCCGAATTTTCTGACGAAATGGCAATAGATCGACCAGTTGATGTCCTTGTAATTGGGGGCGGGCATGCGGGCACCGAAGCGGCGTTGGCCGCGGCCCGCGCAGGTGCCCGCACACTGCTGGTTACGAACCGGCTCGATACCATCGGCCAAATGTCTTGTAATCCGGCGATAGGTGGCATTGGCAAAGGTCATATCGTCAAAGAGGTGGACGCGCTTGGCGGCGCTATGGCGCATGCCATCGATCGTGCTGGAATTCAGTTCCGGATATTGAACGCGAGCAAGGGCCCAGCGGTGCGGGCGACCCGTGCACAAGCAGATCGGCGCCTGTATCGACAGGCTATCGCAAAATGTTTGCAGAGCCAGCCCGGCCTGTCTGTGTTGGAGCAATCGGTGGAGGACCTCCTGATAGATCAAGATGCAGTGCGTGGCGTCATTACGGCCGAGGGGCAACGAGTCGAATCGCAAAGCGTGGTTCTAACCGCCGGCACCTTCCTTGGCGGCCGCATCCATGTCGGCTTGGAGCAGCAAGACGGAGGTCGTATTGGCGATGCGCCGTCCCGCAATTTGGCTGCAAGACTTAGGGGTTTGCCATTTCGAGTGGGCAGATTGAAGACGGGCACGCCGCCGCGCCTCGATGGGCGCAGTATAGATTACAGCCGGCTGACGGAGCAGCACGGCGATACCCCGGTCCCGGTGTTTTCGTTTTTGGGGCGAGCATCGGAGCACCCCCGCCAAGTCCCTTGCCACATCACAGCGACCAATGAACGCACGCACGAGATCATTCGCAGTAACCTGGATCGCTCCCCCATGTACAACGGGATGATCGAGGGTGCCGGGCCCCGCTACTGCCCATCCGTAGAAGACAAGGTGGTTCGGTTTGCAGACCGGACAGCACACCAGATATTCGTGGAGCCAGAGGGGTTGGATACACACCGGGTGTATCCCAACGGAATTTCCACTAGTTTGCCCGCAAAGGCGCAGGCGGACATGGTGCACAGCATTTGTGGATTAGAGCGTGCCGTGATCGAGCAACCGGGCTACGCAATCGAGTATGACTACTTTGACCCGCGCGACCTCCATTTGTCGCTTGAGACACGCTCTGTGGCAGGCCTTTATTTTGCGGGACAGATCAACGGGACCACTGGATATGAAGAAGCCGCCGGGCAGGGATTAATAGCAGGTATTAATGCGGCGCGTTTTGCGCTGGATCTGGAACCCTGGGTGCTGCGTCGTGACGAGGCATATATCGGGGTGATGATTGATGATCTTGCCACTCGTGGCGTAACGGAACCATACAGAATGTTCACATCTCGTGCTGAATATCGATTGCAGTTAAGGGAAGACAATGCGGATCTTCGGCTGACCGAAATGGGACACACGCTGGGGCTCATCGGAGAAGCACGCTGGCGCCGATACTGCGAAAAACAAGAACGCCTGATTCGGGAACGGGAACGGCTTAGAAATACTTGGATTCTTCCCGAGACGGCAGCCGCCAAACACGTCGAGGCCGTGATCAAACAGCCACTTCGACAAGAAAAGTGTCTGGCCGACTTGTTGCGCCGACCCGAGGTATCGTACCGACTGATCACCACTCTCCCGAATGCAGGCCCGGGCTGTGATGACGAAGAGGTGGCGCAGCAACTCGAGATTGAGTCACGTTATTCGGGCTACATCGAGCGCCAGCAACAAGAAATAGAGCGCCAGCAGCGTAATGAAGGGCTGCCAATTCCAGGCGACGTAGACTTTACTCAGATCAGGGGGCTTTCGACCGAGGCTATGGAAATTCTGCAGCAGCACCGCCCCGAGACACTCGGCCAGGCACGTCGAATCTCGGGCATTACACCCGCGGTAATTTCATTACTGTTGGTGCATTTCAAAAAACATCGTGCCTTGCGTACGGCTGCGTGATTTGAAATGCTTGATTCGCGGCAGGCATTGATGTCGCGGCTTGCGGATGGTGCCGCGACGCTCAATTGTCCGCTGTCTGAACAATCAATCAATCAATGCCTGGCGCACGTGGATCTTCTTCTGCGCTGGAATCGGGTGCACAACCTGACGACAGTGGTCGAACCCAAAGAAATTGTTACCCGCCACCTGCTCGACAGTCTCACCATAGCATCTTTGATTCGAGGTACCCGCCTTCTGGATATTGGTTCCGGCGGTGGATTTCCTGGCATCCCACTCGCGCTTGCCCTTCCGGATACACACTGGACACTGCTCGACAGCCGCGGCAAACGTGCTCGATTTCTGCAGGAAGTGGTCGATCAGCTGGCTCTGAAGCGAATCGCGGTGGTGCAGCAACGCGTAGAACATTACCGACCCGAGGAGAATTTTGATACGCTTGTTGCGCGGGCCGTAGCTCCGTTGCCGAAATTTGTGTCCGCAACGCAGCACCTATGGCGCGAAGGGGTTCGCGTGATCGCGATGAAAGGCAGTCGTTTAGGTCCAGAGTGGAATCAGATTTCACCGGCAATCCGGGAGCGTGCCGAGATTGTGCGACTCGATGTTCCAGGTGCCGATTTGCACCGGCAGGCGGTAGTTTTTCAGAACTGAATCTTTTCGGCTTCCATTTAAAACGGCATGTCTAGGATTATCGCGATTGCAAACCAAAAGGGTGGCGTTGGCAAGACGACCACCTCGGTGAATTTGGGCGCGTCTCTGGTAAAGATGCAGCGACGGGTGCTGCTCGTAGATCTCGATCCGCAGGCCAACGCAACAGTGGGTTGTGGGCTTG
>ERZ651768.3197-NODE-3197-length-11045-cov-3.512126_pt1 | contig 11045 bp, 6 predicted proteins | sample MGYA00514754_ERZ651768 | MGnify/ENA metagenome assembly ERZ651768 | reverse complement strand
TACATATCAGGTTTATTAGACTCAAATATATCTAAGCCCACCCCCACCGCTGTACCCACAGCATCACCTACACCCATACCTACACCCACATTTACGCCAGTGCCAAGGGAATTGTACGTCCCTCCTACGCATACACCTACTCCTACTCCTACTCCTACTCCTACACCTACTCCGCAAGGTGCTCCTACTTGGCCAATCTGGTCTCGGCTTGCAGAAGACGTCACGCCAAATGCACCTCCACGTAGCGACTTGATAGTAGATCAAAGTTTCCGCTCACAATATAAGGAAGATAAATACGTATTATTTGACGTTTTTGACCGCAGTAGCATTTTTCAAGGAAGTCTGTATCGGCACAACGGATATCCGAAACCATCCGATGAAATAGCGTTGCCAAGTAATTTTCCAGTCTTAGGAACCCAGTTCACCATCGAAGCGTCTTTTTACGTCGATGAAGACGATCATAGAAAACACCAAACACTTATCGGAACTCGCATTAAACCAACTGGAAAATACGAAAATAGACCGCCAATGATCACGGTTAACTTGCACGAGAGCCAGATCAGATACGGATTCGGTTACTGCGCGGCAGACGATCCTGACGGATGTAATGACACGATAAAACAGGTTAGATTCGAAGTAGATGATGTAATAACTACCAACAAATGGCACCATGTTGCATTCACATTTGATGGTAAAGAAACTGGTTTGTACATTGACGGAGAGTTAGTGCACAGTTCCGATGCTGCAGACGGACTGACTCCTCACCCAACTCCAATAACAGTTATAGGTCGCTATTTTCTAGGAAAGATAGACGAAGTACGCGCTTGGAATATTCCAAGAACGCAAGAACAGATCCGGGAAACAATAGATGGGCGATTGCAAGGCGACGAGGAAGGCCTGATTGCGTACTACCCAATGGACACTACTAGCAATTTTGAAATCATGGACTTAAGTGCCAACAGTTACCACGCGAGCATGATTGATACAGAAATACAATCGAGATTTTACAGCGACATCTCTGTTTCTTGCCCTATACCGGACGGCAGTGATCTATGCCCTTATCCAACGATCAGAAGCGCGCTGGATAAGGTAAGTCCAGGTCAGCGGATTTATGTCAGAGAAGGGAGATACCCGGAAGTACTAAACACATACAAATTAAATTACACCAGCAAATCGGAAGATGATTATATGACTCCGCCCGAAGCAGGGCCAAAAGTAATTATTCAAGGAGAAAATAATCAAGTCATTCTTGATGGGACCGTACCCATTGAAGTGGAATGGGAAGTTTACCGACACAACGGACAAGACATATACAAAGCAGTCCTAGATATGCATGCCATTTCTTCGTTGGCCGGTATCAAGATAGACGATATATACAGCGTGTTTGTGAATGATCGATACATGATCCCAGCGATGCCAGTAAATTTTAAAAATCCAACGGACCCAACCACTGGAAACCCTGACAATCCCGAACCGGGGACCATATGGGCCTTGCGATTGGAAAGCCCTTTTACGAATGACCTCGGTTACCTCCCAGGTGAGTTAAACAACCTAGACTCAGAAGAAGAATGGTCCTTCGATAAAAATAATCACACCCTTTATTTTTTTCCTAGTCAAGATCACATCCCCACATCTTCAAATGTACGTGTTCGGATCAGACCCGAAGTGCTGCGATTTTTACATTCGGACAATATCGAACTAAAGAATTTTCACCTATGGGCCGGTGCATTTAAATTCGAATATGGTAACTATATAAATATTGAAAATTCCCGGTTTTCACACAGTTGGGAAGTTGGGCTACTTCATTCAGAACTTGCTCATCAAAAAGGAAACATTATTTGGGGCGGGTGGTACAGCAACATACGAAATGCCACTTTTGAGTTCATAAATTCAGCATTCGCCATATATCAACAAGACGTAATGTTTCCTGTAATGGATAACGTCCTCTTCCAATATAACGATTGGTTTAATCACACTATTTACGCCCCCACTATAAGACACAACTACAGAGGATCCTGCGGCAACCCACTTCTCTGTGAAGACACAATATATGGAGGAAGTGTCTCTCGCTACATTACGATGAATCAGGTTTGGACAGGGGGCTTCCAACCGGGATTACGATCTTTAGTTGAATACGCCCGCATCGAGAATCAGTATCTGGATCAGGACGGGTCTGGACTTCAAAGAACTACAGGAAACGCAACAAAATCCACTACACGCTACAGTTGGCTTATCAACACCAACAGGAACGGTATGCGTTTGGATAGCTTATGTAGTGGAACCGAAGGTTATGTCCATCACGTCGTAGCGGCGGGTTCAAAACGAGGTTTTCGCTTGAAAGGAGATTACCATAATGCATCTCATCTTTTAGCGTACGACAATAGAATGTGGGACATAAGCCTGCCCAGCAATAAGTATTGTGGGCCTGTCCCCCATGATGGTGGATTCGTGACCGGTGGCTTAAATTCTTCTCTCTTGAACTCAGTTGCAGAAAATAGTTTAGCTTGGACTTCGGTAGAAAGTTGCCTCTATCACAATGGAATTGATTGCATCGAATATTCTTCTGATCCGAGTCATCAGGTCAATGGAGATAGGACTCTTGACGTATGGAATGCCAGTCGCTCACAGCTACTGAGTAAAGGTATTTGGTCGGGAAGAGCACTTAATGAAAATTACGCTAAACCGTATACCCATCCTCACTTTGAACTAGCGCAACCATTCGTCGATAACCGTGGACGCAGTCAGGAATCGCTCGTAGCTCAATTTGGGGATATGCCGTTCGAACAGACTATACAAAATTATGATTTTCGACCTCGAAAAGGTTCACAATTTATTGATACCGGGGTCGTAATACCCGGCATTAATGATGGAACAAATCCAGTGATTGTTGAAGATGAAACTTTTTCAACTGAGGCATACAATCATCCCCTTCTTTATCCTGGACAAAACAGAAAATACGTAGGTGGTGCACCGGACATAGGAGCCTACGAATATGGAGATTCTGTTTATTGGATTCCCGGATACCGGTACGCACATCCAAGTGTTCCGATTCCTAGTAATGGTGCAATAAATGTACCTCTAGATTACGGTTTGGCATGGAATTACCCGTACAGAACAGATTATTCAAATGTAACCGCAAAAGTTACTGTCAGAGGCCCTGGGATAAACCGGGTCGAAACTTTTGAGTATCCGGACAATGTTATTTTTGAAACTTTCGCACCCGGATCTACCTACACTTGGTCCGTCTCTGTCGATGGAGTGGATGGGGGTGAGTGGAGTTTCCAAACCACAGACAAGATATATCCTCTGAATGATGTTTCAATCGATACTACTAAGTCAGATCGTATTTTCCCGAGTCATGATGGATATTTGGAAGTGACCGGGTCAACGATGGCCTTCTTACGTTTTGATGTGCCGAGTTCAATCGATGAAAATGCCTCTGTATATTTGCGCCTCGTGCCTGCTGTTGTGGATGAACATCAAGGGAACATTACCCTGTTCAAATATGACTATCCAGAATGGAACGAAAACCTAGGAGACAAGAATATAGGAGTACTAGACCATAGCGAATTAACCCCTATCGCAGTGTTTGATCCATTAACAAATCCTCTGATCAATGATGTCCCCGTTTCTATCGATATCTCTGATTGGATTGGTTCCTCTGGAGATTATTCTTTTGCTATGGGAGTAGAACTTCCCACTGATGCAATTTCTTTTTATAGTCGAGAAAAGCAATATACAGACGGATGGGAAACCCTTGATTCGGAAGATAAATGGGTGAATGGTTATGGACCTCAATCAAGCGTTTGGCCCAATTTATACTTCCCGGACGTATTAAATCTGGAAGTATTAAATTCTCAACCGATACCGATCGACATATCCTTATCTACTGACATCAATATATCGGTCAGGGGCGAATTGTCAGGATTAGACGAAGATGGTGACGATTTAACGTTCTCAATATTGTCTGCCCCCGCAAATGGAACGATTGTTCTCGATACTCAAACGTCTAAAGATTCAGTATCCATAATCTACACACCAGAAACCGGTTTTACAGGGATTGATACGTTCACCTATATTGCAAATGACGGAATTAGCGATTCTTCACCAGCAACCGTATCAATAACAGTCGCTGGTCCACCCTCATTTTCAAGTGTGCCATATCTAACACATAGTTCCGACAAAAGATTGTCAAATAACGAGTATGTAACGAATGATTCAACTCCCACATTGGCTGGTACAACTGAACCTTTCGCACACATTATTTTGATCACTAACGAAAATGAAATAATCGGAGAAACCATTGCAAATTCATTAGGTATATGGTCTGTGACGATTAATGAAATGTCAGACGGTTTGTACTCGATTACATCATCCGCTTACTTTTTTGGCGGAACCTTGAAAACCACTTCATCACCACTGCGTCTAAATATTGCTTCGATCCCCACTGATTCGAGTACGCCAATTGACGTTACAACATCAAACGATGAACAAACAGCAACACAACCCGGTCTCGGTTTAGATGATTCAAACAAGTCAGACGACTTCATAACATCAAAGCCGTCATCGCATCCTAAAACGGCAACTCCAACCCCTGCCGAGGATGCTTACATAAAAGACGACATTATTGGAACACCCACAACAGGTGATTCAGCGTATTCGGAAACCAATAAACCAAATCTCCCTGATCCCTCCAGCATCCCACGCTCTACTAGCATCCCAGAATCTACTAGCATCCCAGAATCTACTAGCATCCCAGAATCTACCAAAGTCGCTAACGCAACGAGTACACCTGCAGTTGATAAAACCGTTCCAGAAATCACTCTCGTACCTACCACCGTCCAAGAGATAACAAAAACACCGCAACATACAGTAATAACACCAAGATCAAAAACAGAAACCCTCCCCATTGAACCTACTACTGAAAATGTATCTAGTAGGTCGTCAGGCTCATGTACATCATCCGGTAATGATGGATTATCACTTTCTGCCATATTGATAATGGTTTTTGCCTTGAAGAACAGAAGACGACTTGGCCTGTAATCACCGCGTATGTGAGATGTTTGGATTATTTGTTACAAATAACATCCCGTCTCAGCACCCTGACCCCTACACACTGATTTGTCTTAGTGCGTGGCGACTATCGGCGCGATGCTCTTGAGCATACGGACGAGCTTCGCTTTCGGTCTCAGCAGGAGAAGCATGAACTTTCCGAGCTGTACAAGGCGAAGATCAGGAATATGAGTAACGCCGCTCGTAACGGTGGTGAGTACTACATCCCTTGTCCGCTGCTTCGATTCAGGTTACAAAGCCTCAGATCAGTGAAACGGTTTATGAAGGTACGTGTGGCTCTGGTGGGCTCCTGAGGATCAGAGAACTACATATTAGTCGATTTGAAAATCAAGTTGCTTCTGATCTGGTTGCGAGGGGGCCGGGTTGAGAGTGTATATACCATCAAGAGCTCGGTAACGCTTTTCTGTATCCATACCGTAACCGACTAGCCACGCATCTGAGTCAGAGATTAGTGCGCAAAAATCGGGTGATAGATCATTTTTACGAGCAGAGGGTTTATCAACTAGCACGCACACTGCCACCTCATCGAAACCACCCCGCTTGAACTCCTGTACTAAATGTCCCATTGTCGTGCCGGTATCCAGAAGATCATCAATAATTACCACTGGAGAATGCGGTTCAATGGACTCATTGAATTTATTAGGGAATTCGATCATCGGCTCTCTTACCAGTCCATCATCTAGGTAAGTCGAGACAAAAACTGGGACGATGCACCACTTACCTGGCGTCAATCGTTCCAGTTCCATTGCTAAACCTGAGCAAAATGGCATTGCTCCTGTAAGAACTGGTACTAGGTTGACAGCTTGGTTCTCCGAGTACAAATCATCAATCGATTTGGCAACCTGTCGAATCGCTGCTTGCACCTCTTCGAACGCCCAAAGCAGATGCATCGTAGGCACATTAGATGATCCCACTCACATACCCATAGCTTCCAGCATTCGACAAGTGATAACCGAAGTGGCAGAGCATCGAAGAATTGAAGGATTCATTTTCAGACAAGTTTTATATGACATTTGTAATTCAGAAATTTAACAAAACTTCAAATCTGCTCACGCTACCGAGATGTTTAGGCCGGCTAACGAAACAAAATCCGCTAGCCGGCCGTTTGCGTTCAAATCTCAAACATCTTGTGCAGGCGATGCTGCATCTGTCAGGATTCTAACTGTTTTCGCTGATTACCTTCACCACAAAGAACAGCACCGACACCACTGCCACACCAATGGATGCGTAATTTAGCGAACGCCCTTTACCACTGAGAGCTTTGATCAGCACGTAGCTCACAAATCCGATAGCGATTCCGTAAGCGATCGAAAATGTCAAAGGCATGATGATCGCTGCAAGAGCAGCGGGGACGTACTCTGAGACGTCGTCCCAGTCGATATCCTTTATGTTACGTAAGAAGTACGTGGCAATAAAAATTAACGCTGGCGCCGTAGCAAATGCTGGAACCGACTGGGCCAGCGGTGCAAAGAACAAACATGCTGCGAAGAGTACCGCAACGGTGACGGCCGTCAGACCTGTTCTACCACCTTCTTTAATACCAGCTCCACTCTCAATATAGGAAGTAGTATTTGAAGTACCCGCTAAAGCACCTACAACGGTAGCGGATGAATCGGCCAACAATGTACGGTCGATATCCTCAACCTCACCGTCTTCACCAACCCGCCCAGTAAGGTTTGCAATTGATGTCAATGTTCCGGCGGTATCAAGGAAGTCAACAAACAAAAATGCGAACGCTACTCCGATGAAGCCAGCCGTCGCAATTACCGAGAAGTCCAACTGGAACGCATGCGAAGGATTATTTACTGATCCCGCTACTCCCTTTAGTTCAGTCTCGCCGATAATCCAAGCGATTATCGATATCACGAGAATTCCGATAATGATGGATCCAGGGATTTTACGATAGCTGAGTACTGCCATGATGATGAACCCGAGACCTGCAAGTAACACAGGCAACGAGGCGACGTCACCAAGTCCAACTAAAGTCGCTTCATTAGCGATAACGATCCCCGCATTCTTCAAGCCGATGATCGCAAGGAATAGTCCGATACCTGCACCGATACCCAGCTTCATGCTTTTCGGGATGGAGTTGATGATGTATTTTCGTGCAGGGCTAACGGAAAGGATGATGAACACAACACCAGCTACGAATACTGCAGTCAAAGCTTGCTGGTAGCTGTAGCCATTCGTGAATATGACCGTATAAGTGAAATAGGCATTCAATCCCATGCCTGGGGCAAGTGCGACCGGCCAGTTAGCCCACAATCCCATTATCAGCGTCCCTACCACTGCAGCGATTATCGTTGCAGTGAAGACAGCACCGAACTCCATGCCAGTTCCTTCTGTAGAAAGTATTGAAGGGTTGACAACGGTTATGTAAGCCATCGTCAGGAAAGTAGCCAGCCCAGCCAGTAGTTCTATGCGGATTGATGATCCTGCCTTACTGACTCCAAATAGTTTTTCCAACCCTGCCTTACTGGGTCCAAATAGTTTTTCCAACATTCAAAGAATCCTTCCATGAGAACCCAAGATCCACACGAAACAACGTAGGTTGTTTCAAATCCTGAGAGTCTATTGAGGCAGCCAAATCTCAGTGGATAATTACTGATTTAGCCATATCAGAGGTTTATATCATGCCCCAGCTTTTTTCGCGGGTGAGAATGAGCTGCGGCGAGCTTTGGATCCGACCAGATACCCGAGATCATCTATATGCCCCATATACAAGGGTTTTAAGTTTGGTGGCCGTTTGCAGACTTTTTGGCAAACCGCCACCAAACCGCCCCCAAATCCCAGTGTGTGACGCGTGGTGTTAAGTGTGCGCGGGTCTGTCCTTATTAACTTGGTGAAATTTGACCATAATAATGACTCCCCTTCTCAACTGTTTTTTTGGTCGTGCGTACGCGCACATGTGTTTCGAGAGAGCCAGAGTGTAACCAGTTAAAATAGAGAAATTGGTTTTATTATGGAGTGTCATCTTTGATAAATATTGAGGTCATGCAAGTTGGAGCACTAGCCACAAACTGTTATGTGTTGAGTGATCGAAACACAAATGAGTGTGTGATTATTGACCCAGGCGGGGATGCTGATCACATCCAAAGCTACTTAGAAACCCGTGACGTCAATCCGATAATCATACTTGCTACTCACGCTCACGCTGACCACACAGGTGCTGTGAAGACGCTTGTAGAACGATATGGTAGTCAATTTATGATTGGAACAGGTGACGCCCAGTCGGTTAACCGGCAATTGGATTGGCTGACTACCATGCTCGGTGATTTTCAAGATCCCCCGCAACCAGACAAGAAACTTAATCATGGCGATAAACTTGATGTCGGGCATATTAGTATTGAAGTGTTATCGACCCCTGGACATACTCCGGGAAGTAGCTCATTCAGAATCGACGATCATGTATTCACGGGTGATACTTTATTCCGAGAGGCAATAGGACGCTTTGACCTTCCAGGTGGCAACGAAGCGCAAGAAATATCAAGCATTAAGAATATTTTGTTTGCTTTAGATGACGAGACGCTTGTCTTGCCTGGCCACGGGCCGTCGAGTTCTATAGGACACGAAAAGTTGACGAATCGTTTCATCCAATAGCTGGAATACAAACATTTTTTTGATTGAATGGTTTTTTTTGTGACAGGTGTGTTAAGAGTAACCCGATTGCCGAATAATCCGATCATCCGACCTAACATGGATGATCGGATGGGCAGCAACATCAACGGCCCATCATTGATACGAATTCCTGAATGGATCGAAAATCCACTCGGCAAGTACTATCTATATTTCGGGCATCACGATGGCAAATTCATACGCTTAGCGTATTCAGATGATCTGATAGGTCCCTGGCACACCTATCGCCCCGGTACGTTGCAACTCGACGACTCACATTTCACAGGTCACATCGGTTCGCCAGATGTTCACGTGGATGACAGTTCCCGGCAAATCAGAATGTACTTCCATGGCTCGGATACAGCGACGGGACAGGGCGGTAAACAATCGACAAGACTGGCTATATCGGCAGACGGATTGTCTTTTTTGGCGAACCGAGAGTTACTAGGAAATCCCTACTGGCGCGTGTTCCACTGGAAAAGATGGTGCTACGCACTGGGCATGCCCGGCGTATTTTACCGTTCGAAAAATGGAGTCTCGAACTTTGAACAAGGCCCAACTCTATTTTCAACTAATATGCGCCATTCAGCAGTACTGGTGGAGGGTGACGATTTGCATGTCTACTACACAGATGTAGGCGACGCACCTGAACGGATACGCCGAACGACGATTTCACTGAGCGACCATTGGGCAAATTGGCGACTTTCTAAGCCGGTCGATATTCTGTCGCCTCAGGAGATCTGGGAAGGTGCAAACCAGCCGGTTGCACCTTCCAAACGAGGTTTGATTGAAGATCCGGTAAATCAGCTAAGAGATCCTGCGATATTCCGAGAAGATGGCCATACGTACCTCTTATATTCAGTTGCAGGCGAATCAGGCATAGCAGTAGCCAAACTGACCTAACACGCGGTGGTTCGATTCCCACAGGGCCCCACAGTAATTTGATTTCGCTCTGGTGATCGATTGACCTTCACCCTTAGAAGCCGTGGAGTGGTAATGTTTCGCTGTCGCCGTATACCTCGATCAGCCCTTAAAAAGAGGAAAATAGGATCAGATGAAACAACAATCGCTAAATGCAACCCTGCGAGTCATGCTTCTTCCCCTGCTCGCGCTATTCTTCACATTCCTGGCGGCCTGCGGTGAAGACAATGGCCAGGCGGTATTGGGCGAATCGTCGAACGAATCGGCGTCGTGGCGAATCACGCCGACCGATAGAATCTACACCCTCGAAGATTTCACAAATATCGGTTTTAAAAAATCCAAAACCTATGATGTCGTTGACTTACCACAAGCCGAATCGGCATATTTCGGTTTCTGGGGCCTTGATCCTTACAACAGATATGACTACGAGATCAGGTTCTACCGATCGCATACTGATGCTGTGCAGTTTGGTCAGGAACTGGCGGTCGAACGATCAGGACCCGACGCGAAAGTCACCAAAGAGACGGCAACCTGGCAGGTCGGCGTCAAGGATGCCCGGGGGTGCATCGGCATCGTCGGTCAATCCGCGCACGCAGCTACCTGCACTGTCCCCAAATACTATGACTACACGATCATTGGAAACATGATCCTGTTTTGCCCCGGAAGTTCGATCGATGTCGCCCGCGAAAACTGCGACAATCTAACGGAGCAAATGAGTTAGGCTGTGGCATACTGCGTCCAGGTCAAGGATCCAAGAGAAGCTACTACTAAACGTCAGACTTAATGCACATGTCGAAGATTTCTGTCTGGTTTCCGCTAACTGTTTTGAACATAACAGTATTGATAATGGTTCTGATTGCCTGTGGCACGGAATCAGCCGGGGTGACAGACACCGCAGAGGAGAGACCGCTCGTCGTTCGGGACACTGACACGTTCACCGTAAATTCGTTCTTGAACGCGGGATGGAAGAAGTCTAAGGAGTTCTCTACCGAGACAGTGCCCGGATCGATTGCGATCTGGTACGGGTTCTACAAGAGCCAGGACGTAGAGATCCGTTTCTACAGCTCGCATGCAGACGCACTGGGGCCTGGGCTTGAGTCGGCGAACGCGGCAGTCGACCGTGTTTCAAACGCGAATCTTGAAGGCAATGCAATTTTCGCCAGTGGGCAGCGCACCCAGTACAGCGATTTTATGGTGGCGGGCAACACCGTCATACTCTGCCAGTCATATATCACGGTATGTGCAGAGCTTGTGGAAAATATTCCGTCCGATTAAACCAAATGCCCTAGGCTTACTGAAAAATTTCATTACGAAGTCGAAGAACCAGAGTCACAACCTGCGATTTCGGACGCTGATTAGGACTTCAAGAAATTATTTGGGTACAAAACCGCCCCCAAATGGGAAAAAGAGACCCCGCCTCATCAGCGGGGTCTTCA
>ERZ651768.3196-NODE-3196-length-11048-cov-6.624009_pt1 | contig 11048 bp, 12 predicted proteins | sample MGYA00514754_ERZ651768 | MGnify/ENA metagenome assembly ERZ651768 | reverse complement strand
ATTCGCATTTTTATTTGTTTACAAATAAAAATATGAAAGTTTTCTTATTTTATTAAAAAAAAATTTTATAAAAAAAATTTATAAAAGATGGGACTTGTTTTTTTTATAAATTGTAGATGAAAATATTTTTATTCATAAAATATAGAACCATATTCATAGCATTCATAACACACGGGTTTAGTACCAATATATTTAAAATATGAATCATTATCACAATATAGATCTATTATATTTCCACAACCTTCTGAACATCTAATCAATTCACAATTTGTACAAAAATATTTCCCATAAATGTCTGTATTGCTAGCTTTATTCGAACATACATTACATTTATTACAAATATATTTATAAATTATATTAACGATGTCTTTGTTCATGCTATTATATTGTAAATAGGTATTAATTTTTATATTGTCAACATCATATTATTGTTATCAAAATCATCATAATCAGAATATTCAGAAAAAATATCTTGTAATCTTCTTCTTCGTATATTATTCGGAACTCTTAATAAGATATTTGATATAAATTCCATTCTATTCATCTCAATATTATTTTTTCTAAAATTTTTTAAAAATTTTCTTAACCGGTATTCAGTCATTAAATTTAAATATAAATTCAAAATTTTAGCCAAACAAAATGTTCCGAAAAATGAAGAAAAAATAAAAAAAATTTTTCCTTCATCTTTATTAGGTACGACATCTCCATATCCCAATGTAGTTAACATGCATATAGCGAAATAAAAAGAATCTATAAAACTCCAATCTTCAATATATTTAAAGGTGACAGCAATGACAGTTATTAATACAATTAATATCAGAAATAGTAATGAAAAAGTTTTAAATATTTGTTTTTTTATACTTGGAACTTGTTCATCTAATTGATTTTCATTTAAAGTATTCATATTTACTTTTGATAGAATGTTTACGGTTTTCTCGGAGAGTAACCACATGATTATACTTATCGTGATTAATGTTGTTCCTAAACCAAAAATTGAAAATGTTGCCGTATATATTTTCCCCATATCAGTTTTTGGATAAATGTCTCCCAACCCGATCAATGATAATGTGGATGACATAAAATATATGCTATCTAAAAAATTCCAAGATTCTATATGTATATAAAATACAACTGATACCGCGTAATAGCATAGTAGAAATATAATTGGAAAGCCTAAATATTTTAGTTCCATTTATTGATTGCATATTATTTTATGAAATGAAAATCAATTTTTATATTTAAAAAAATTATCATTATCTGTTTTTTTGGATCAACCAATTAGATTAAAATTGATTTTATATTATAAATTATATATATATATGGTTACAAAAACTTGTAATACTTGTAATTTAACATTAGATATTAGTAAATTTAAGAAAAGACACGCAAAATGTAAGAAATGTTTTAAAAAACACGTAACATGTGAACACGATACACGAAAAGTAAATTGTCCTGAATGTAATCCTAAACTTTTATGTAAACATGGTTCGCGAAAACAGCATTGTCCTGAATGTAATCCTAAAATTTTATGTGAACACGATAAGCGAAAAGATAGTTGTCCTAAATGTAATCCTAAACTTTTATGTAAACACGATAAACGAAAAGGGGATTGTCGTGAATGTAGCCCTCAAAATTTCTGTGAACATGGTTCGCGAAAATATGATTGTCCTGAATGTAGTCCTAAACTTTTATGTAAACATGGTTCGCGAAAAAAGAATTGTCCTGAATGTAATCCTAAACTTTTATGTAAACATGGTTCGCGAAAAGGAAATTGTCATATTTGTAGCTCTCAAAATTTTTGTATTCATTGTAAACATATTCAGGCAGAAAAAAGATACGTTGAATCCCTTGATAAAAAAATCAGATGTTGTGCTGGTTGCTTCTATCGCTTCTATCCAAATGATGAAATTCCAAGAAGATATAAAATGAAACAGCATTATTTTAACGAAAAATTAATAGAAGAATTTGGTGCTGATTTTTTCCTATATGATAAAAAAATAAAATGTGGTTGTTCAGGAAGAATGCCTGATTGGTTTATAGATTGTTATAAATATTCAATCATTATTGAATTAGATGAAGAACAACATAAGTATACTTCATGCGATGATAAAAGAATGATGGAATTATTTACTGATTTAGGTAATAGACCTTTGGTTTTAATTAGAATTAATCCTGATAAATACAAAGGAAAAACAAAAGAAAGAAAAGGTTGTTTTAAATTTGATAAAAGGAATATTTTGACATGTAATGAAAAAAAATTCAATAAAAGATTTAATACTTTAATTGAAATGATTAAATATTATTTAAATAATGAGCCTGAAAAGGAAGTTACAATGCAAAAGTTATTCTTTAATAAAAATTGATTTTTTTATACTAGTTCAATATCTGTTGGTGGATTATCATCATCATTTATTATCTCAATAGGTTGGTATTTTGGTTTTTTAAATCGTAATACTAAGTACGATAAAATATGAAAAAGAATACCAATTAAAAACATAAATAATATACATTCTGTTTTAGTATATACATCGAATGAATAACGAGATAAAACTTGTTTACCAGTTGTTAAACAAGGTTCTGTTTCTTCGATATCAAAACATTCAAGCGTCTTATCCGCATATTCATTTATAATTAAACCTTGAAAACCCCAAGAGATAAATGAAAAATATTGTAACCAGGATATCCAAACAGGCATATTACTCAAATTACTATAAAATCCACCAAAAAGAAGTATAACAATCATAAAAGGGCTAGCCATCGACATAGCTACGTTTATATTTTTGGCTAACGATGAAATAAGTAACCCCATCCCCATTGACGCGAGAACTAAAAGAGATATAATAATTAAATATATAGCAAAAGCCATTAAATCATTATTCAATCCAACAGCCCAATAAACAATTGACGAATATGCATAAACAATAAAAAGTTCTATTGGATAACTTGAAAGAAATTTAGATAGGTAGAAAGCACTACAATAATATGATTTACTCTCTCTTTCTTTAAACATAATTTCCCTTTCAACCGCAAATTTCTTTAATGTAGGGAAAAGACAACCAAATGATTGGTTAATACATATAAAAAATAAAAGCCCAAACGTATCTTGAATCGATTTTTGCCCATCGTCAATTCCACTATATATCATAGACAAAATCATACAAAAAAAGAAATTAGTTGATATTCGAATCATTAATGATGTTTTATCTTTTAATTCTTCATTTAATGATCTTTTAAATAACAATCTAAATTGTTCTGTCCACGACGAATTAAAATGCGTCTGATTCTGAAATTCTGTAAAATCTTCAATATCATCATCATCGTCTAAAGAAATATCTACAAAATGTTCACGCTGATTATAACTTTCGACTAGTGCATTTACTTGTTGTTTAGAGGATTTTAGTAATTCTTCTGATGAGTAATCAAGTGATATTAAATCCAGAATATAATCAGAGGGATTATAATGTGCAGGACATCTAAAGCCTAAATTATAAAAATAATCAATACATTTTTTCCCTCCATCTCCAAAATAAATACTCTGCCCTTGTGATAAAAATAAAATTTTATCAAACATTTTATAAATATTACTACTAGGTTGATGAATTGAACAGATAACAATATGACCATTATTTGTTAAATCTTTTAAAATTTGTATAATATTTTTTGCTTGATATGAGTCTAAACCACTGGTAGGTTCATCTAAAAAAATTATTAAGGGTTTTGTCAATAATTCGAGACCGATGCAGGTTCTTTTTTTTTCTCCACCACTGATGCCTCTTTTTAAAACATTTCCTATTTTTGAATCTTTAACATCAGATAATCCTAGTTTTCGAACTAAATTATCTACCATTTGGTTTTTATTATTTATTGAAATATCAGAAGGTAATCGCATTCTGGACGTCATTAATAAACTTTCAAAAACAGTCATTTGGGGATACAAAATATCATCTTGTTCGACGAAAGCAGATATATTTTTAAAATTAATCTCACTTTGTAATTTATGATTCAGTGTAATTTTTCCAGTTAACGTGATATATTTTTCACTTTTTACTTTATTTGATAAAATATTTAGAAATGATGTTTTACCTGATCCTGATGGTCCAAGAATTGCTAACAATTCACCGGATTTAACTTCACCAGATAAATTTTGCAATATTTTATGTTCTTTTTCTTTTTTTGTTATTGAAAAATTTATATTATTCCATTCAAATGATAATTTTTTTTGAATTTCCATTATTAAATAAAATTAATATATTTAAGTAGTTTCTCATTTTTAAATATGTTTTTTTTTTAAATCCAGTCCTTGAATTAATATCAGTGGTTCGAACTGTTATTGATATTACTGCTTAAAATAAAATTAAAAGTTCCAGTCCCTTAAATATAAAGATATGTAATATGTGAAGTGATGTGAAATATTCGGTGGTGTGTCTTCATTATCACACTTCACCGCACGATATTATTCCAATATCGTGCGCGCCCCCTCCGGTGCCTGTCTTGAATGGCTTCGCTCTTCTTCCAAACTTCTTTGGGAACGAAGTTCTGATACTTGTCCAGTGCACGATTGAGATGCTCGGCGGTGAGCCGTCGGTATCTTTGATTATTGGCGAGGATGAAGAGAGTGAGAGTAAGAACGGCAGACACTGGATCTTTACCCCGCGTTTCCAGGATGACGTCTCTATCGATTTTGACCTGAGCAAAAAAAACATCCGGGTAATATGACGGATCGAAACCAACAGTGTATTGTCTCACTCGTTGAAAATTTCCGTCACGATTGATTTTGATGCTCGCATGTGAGTATCCCGTGTCAGGGTCAGTGGCGATATGCTCCTCGTAGTTGTAAAATTCGTACTTGGGATGGCTGCAAAGGGAATCATCGTAAGTGTAAGACATCGTTGCTTGAGTTCGTTTTATAGATTATGTATAAATATCAAAAAAATAAATTTTAATTTATAAAATGTAATCAGTCCAATTTTTAATAATTTGTTAAAATAAAACAAATTATTAAAAATAAAAATAAGAAAAATTATTCATATTTATACAATTGGTGCAAATCCAATTCTTTCTTGACCAACGTCGAAAACTGTATAAAATTTACGAATAAAAGGGTCTCCCAAAATAAATAAAGGACCACGAGGTGGTGGAACATCAATCCCTGTAAATCCTAAGATGCACATTTTTTGAGTGAACATACTAACTTGTAAAACATAATCTTCAGCAGTTAATTCAAAATCTTTACATTGTTTATCACTATTACAAAGATTAATTTGAACTGATGGTAAACTATCTAAAGTATTACAAGGTAATGTATATTCATTTGGATTTAACCAACTAGCAGTTGCCCCAACTAATGAAGCAATTTTTTTTACATCTGCTGTTGGACCAGCAAATAAGGAAGTACCAGTATCTACAATTGCAGTTTTAGTAGAAATTACTTCTTGTCCGTTCATTGTAAATCCATTCATATCAATTTCCCAATAAGTTTCAGATGATAAAGGAACATAAAATAATTCACCAGAATATTTAGTTTGATCAATTCCTCCCAATAACATTTCTCCTTCTTTACCAGAAGTTGATGTTAAATAAAAAGAAAATACTGGTTGCTCTACTAATTTAGCAGCAATCATTTGACTAAAAATAGGTTCAATATTATCCACGGATATACTTTTCCAAGCTAATCCTAATATTCCATCAAATTTACCACGTTGAAATACTTTACCAGGTTCATCTGTTACTTCAGCAAAAATAGCCTTTAGAACAGCAGTACTTCCCATATTAACTGTATCCTCAGATACAAATCCTTTAACTGAACCAGAACCATATCTAATTTCAAAATCAGTTCCATTTGATACATATGTACTTGATTTACTATGATCATATTTTTTATGACTTCCACAAGTAGTACAACTAGATGAAGGAACCCATAAATTACTAGAACCAGTATCAAAGATAACAGAAAAAATTTGGGCAGGAGTTCCAATAGAAATATCACCATAATATTGAGCATTCATATAATTTTGAATGCTTATAGAACTTTGTGGCATTAATCCACAAACCATATTGGTAGCGGATCCAATAGAAGCACATGATAATTCAAAATAATCATGAGGATTATTTTCGAATTTTTTTACTGGAAGTTTAATTTGATTACCAGAAACTAATCCAATTAGTACGATGACGGGAATAATAAATTTTTTAAAAAAGGAAAACATAGTTACTTTATATAATATTCATTATCATAAATCCTTATATATTTAAAAAACTAGTTTTTATTTTTAGAAGTGAAAAAAGATAAACCTAAAATCGTTGCTCCAATTCCAATTCCTCCAATAATAGTATAATTATTTAAAGGTATTCTTCTTTTTTTTTTTGTTATATTACTAAAATTATTCTCTTGATTTGCTTTTTCTGGATTATTTCCAGATGTAGAAGTATTTGATGATTGTCTCATTAATAGAGGGTATTCTTGTTGTATTCCTTCTTTATGATATTGATGAGATTGTTTCCAATAATTTGGTGTAGATAATGTTTTATTAAATTCATTTGCTCTTCCTATGAATCCAGATATATTTTCTTGATTTTGTATTTTTTCTTCATCGGTATGTTCATCAATAGACATTTCATTTATCGTTCCTAATGTTTTTAAACTAATTTGTGTTAATCCATATAATTGTGAACTGATGATATCAAAATTAGTTCTAGTTTCACTTCTAATATCATTGCTTAATTTAATAGCACGTGTTCTATTATTATTTTCCACCTTTTCAATTCTATTTTCGTTTTTATCGTCAATATTTTTAACAAGATTTATCGCATCACAACGAGCCTGAATTAATTCTGGTAAAATTTTTGTTTCATAGATATTATCATCTTTAAAATATCTATATACGGCAAAAGATATAACTGAACCAATAGCACTATAAATTATAAATTTTTTAATTTCAAACATTGAATCTTGTTTTTGTTGAGGAGTAATAAATGGAATAATTTGAGGAATATGTTGAGGAATATGTTGATTAATATTTTTGGAAATATTACTTTTCGAATTATTATTTTTTAATTTTTCAGAAATAAGTGCTCCACCTGCTAATCCGGAGGCTAGCCAAGCAAAATATGGAATCATAGACATATTTTTTAAATAAAGTTTATAATAAATTTAAAATAGATTTTATTTTAAAATAAATAATAACAGTTTATATTTACATTATTAAAATGATAAACTATAATAATGAAAATAGAGAACAAGAACAAGAACAAATTGAAATAAAACAAACAAAGGAAAGTTTGAAAAGAACTGTAGTTAAAGCAATATTTTGGAGAATTATTGCTATTATATCAACTCTTATACTTGCGGCATGGTTATATAATGATTTACAGAAAGCGACAACTTTAGCTATAATTGATAACATTATTAAATTAATTTTACACTTCGTGTTTGAATTATCATTTAATAAATGGAAATGGGGAATCATTATTAAATGATTCGAATAGCATATTTTATTTATTTTTTATATTTTTTGGATAAAACTTTAAAAATATCTTTACTAACTGTGGATTTTATTTCAATTTGAAATAATAAAATTATAATATTTTTTTTTTCAATTTTTGAACATTTCCTATAAATGTTATTTTTTATTAAAAAACTGATAGTAGAAATTAATTCTTGTATATGATTTATTTGTGGTGTTATATAATATTTTATTTCATCATTCATATCTTTCATATCTTTAACATCTTCCATTTTTTTTATTTTTTTTATTAGTTTTAAATTATTTTTTGATTGTTGTTGTATGTATATTTTACATCCTAATATATCGCCTTGAAAATAATTATAATAAAATAGACAACATATATCTGAATATTGATAAATATCATCATTCAAATATTCTGTATAGTTTTCAAAATTAGGCTTGGTATTATATTGATTATTTATTAGAGTTCCTAAACCATATAACCATAGTTTTTGTTCTAATTTATTTTTACATACAACATATAAAAATTTAGTTTTTTTTTTGTCATTATAATATGAAATTTTCAATGATAATTTATAAATTTGAGAATCAATAATACCGTTTGGAATTTTTTCTAACATATTTTTTGTAGTTTTTTCAACATTTATTATATTTGCAAGTTTAATGTAGCTAGATTCATATTTTTTATTTGGAGAAAACCATCGAAGAGCATAATTCATATTATCAATATAAAAATATCTAAAATTCATTCCAAATTGATTTCTACATAATTTAATTAAAATACTGCCTTGTTTAATATATTTATATTCAATTGTGTTAGTATCTATTATTTGTAATCTTGGTGATGTTTCTTTGTTAGATTTTTCTTTTTCGTCTTTAATATTAGTATCAAATAAAGTAGTATATTCTAGTTTTCCATTTTTATTTTTTTTATAGAATTTTTGATTTAATGTCATTATTGTTATTATAATAAAATAAAACTATATGTTAATATAATTTTATTATTTATATATAATCAGTCCAAGATTTAAATTTATTATATTTATTGTGATATATTTTCAATATTACAAACAAATCCAATATATGTAATGTCATAATTATCTTCTTCATTTTTATCAATATTTCCTATATATGTTACATCATAATCATCATAAGAATTTTTAACCAAATTAGATGGTTTTTTCATTATTTGATATTTCTTTTTCGGATAAGTAATATTATTACATTTGAATTGAACTTTATCTTTGTCTTTAATATCAGAAATCTTTTGGCTGGCAGAAAGATTTATTTTCTGGATATCTTTCACCATAGTTTCTTTTGCTTTTATTTTAATATCCATTATTTATCTAATTGCTAAATATATTTAATGTAAGATTATATAAATTATGATTAAATCAATTTTAATTTTCCTATAAATTTTTTTTAAAGCACGACCAACATTTCCCTGATGGAAAAGTCTCGCCATATAAACTAAAAGCAAATAGTGAAGATCCTTTCTTCAAAGTAGTAGCACATACATTATCTCCGCATATTTTACAAACAAAGTCAATTGATTTTAAATTTTTATCAATTATTTTCCATAAATCAGAAGGTAAAATATTTTCAATATTTTTAGGTAGATTCGAAATTTCTAATGAGGGATTTTCTATCCATTTTGTACAAGAAACACAAAAATTTTTTTTACATTTTGATTTTAATATATCGTATCTTTCTTCTTTAGTGTTATAAATTAAACACTTTCCATTAAAAGATTTTGATAGATTTTGGGGATCAATGTCAAAATATCCTAAAGAACATAATTTACATTCGTGGCGAATATTAGGAATAATATTAAACATATAAATTCCTAAATCTTTTGGTGTATTAAAAATATATTTAATATTAGTTGGATATTCGTGACAAACAAATTTCATTCCATGTTCTGTATTTTCATAATTGAATTTATAAGACAAACCAAATACATAATGAAAAGAAGCTTTCATTGGAAAGAAATGTGTATTTTTTACAAGTTCTTTGAAAGTAAAACTTCGGAATTGTTTCCGAACAATAATTTCATTCATTAGATTCATTAGATTTGTAAAAAATCAATATATATATATTTACTAATATCATTGAATATCAATTTTATTTATATATAATAAAACTTACTAAATATATGCACATTGTTCAGGATAATATCCATCAAATTTTGGAACAAGTTTGAATGGTTTAGCACATCCAAAAACAGCATTTTGTTGTGATAGATTATCGCAAATTTGTTTAGAACTATGTGGATTTATTTGTTTATTATTATTTTTCAGTACTCCATGACGGAATATTTTACAATTTAATTCCTTTTTAGCGACAGTTATATACAATTGACAATTTTCATACGGACATTTAAAGGTTAAAAAAGTTCCATCATCTATTGCTCTATTCGACATTTATTATATAAAATTATATTTCTATTTTAGAAAGAATTAAAGAATTTAAGAATTTAAATATAATTTTATAAATTTATAAAAATAAAAAAAAATTTACATTTTTTAAGTTTTTTTATAAACTGTTTTGTGTAATCGACTTAATTTGATATGACTGATTTTTAAGACTGGCCAGTCAACGGCCACAGTTTTTCACTCGAAAGTCGCCATTTGGGCGTTGACTGAAACCGACTTAAAAAAGCCCGTTTTTGACCCCTCTTTGTTCAAAAAGTAAGACTGATCAGTATAGTCCCAAATGCAGTAAATAAAAACTTTTTCTAGAAAATTCAAAAAAAAAAAACTTTTTTAATTTTTTTTTTTTTTAAAATTTTTTTCCAGGAAAAAGTTTTTTTTTTTTTTGCTCTCTCTCTCTCTCTCTATTTTTACTCACTTTTGCTCAATATTTTGCTAAATTGCTAAATTGCTAATACTCTCACTCTCTTATATTTACTTTTTTCTTTTAAAAAAGAAGATATAAAAGAGTAATGTTTTTTAATGAAAAAATAAAAAGAAAAGAAAAAGAGTAAAAAAAGAGATAAATTGCTAAATTGCTAAATTGCTAAATTGCTAAATAAATTGCTAAATAAATAATATAAGAATTATTATATAGTATATAAATAACAATGAATAAAGTATTTATTTGTCAATTGTGTAATCGTCAATTTAATCGAAAACAAACTTTAAATCGGCACCAAAAAAGAAAAATTTCTTGTGTAGTTAAAAAAAGTACAGATTTACAAATGAACACAAATGAACACAAACGAACACAAATGAACATAAATGAACATAAACGAACACAAATGAACATAAATGAACATAAAATATTAAATCAGTGTTTATATTGTAAAAAAGGATTTGCTAACAATTCTTCTCTTAAAAGACATGTTAAATCATATTGTAAAGTTAAAAAAGAAAAAGAAAAAGAAAAAGAAAAAGAATTAGATATAATAAATGCCAAGATCAAATTATTAGAATTACAAACAAAAGTTGCATATGGTAATACAAATTGTAATAATACTAATACTAATAATACAGTTAATAATACGGTAAATGTTACAGTAAATGATTATGGCAAAGAAAATATAAATTTTTTGGAAAGTAATAAATATAAAAAACTGATTAC
>ERZ651768.3195-NODE-3195-length-11048-cov-19.047762_pt1 | contig 11048 bp, 12 predicted proteins | sample MGYA00514754_ERZ651768 | MGnify/ENA metagenome assembly ERZ651768 | reverse complement strand
TCCAGGGTCTTTTCCCAGGGAGGCAGATCACCAAGGTGCGTCACCAGAAAATCCACAAACTGGCGCACCCGCGGCGGCAGATATTGGCTGTGGGGATAGAGGGCCGTGATCGGGTAGGAAACCGGCGGAGAGTCCGGCAGCACCTCGACCAGTCTGCCGTCACTCAGGTAGGGGCCAACCTCCCAGACATCTTTCATCGCGACCCCCTGACCCCAAAGACACCAGCCGGTGAGGATGTCTGAGTTGTCGGAATCCATTGTTCCCGAAAGGCTCAAGGTCTCATGACGCCCCGAGGGATGCACCAGCGTCCAGCGCCACTGCTGCGAACCCGGAAAGCGCAGCAGCAGACAGTTCACGTATGGTCTCAATGTCAAAAAAATCAATATAATCGTTGACTAATTTTGCTGCAAAATCCGGATCAGCCGACTCCATTGAAAGCGATATACCTACTCCATTTTCAACTTTTATCATTGTAGAGAAACTTTCAAGGATTTCTATGTCGCTCGTTTCCGGAGTTCGGTCGGGAGCCAGAATATCCATCAGGCCTTGCTCTTCAATAAACTTCTTTTGCAGACTGCGAGACTTGAGATTATTATTAAAAGCAGCAAAAACAAGTTTTGTGTCCACTCGTTGCGTTTTTTGTACTTCTTGTATGTGGTGCAATGATTGAATATTTTCTGCTTTTGGCGGCAGGAGCAGAGCTTCAGCTTTGTAAACAAAAGGCTGAAGAAGAGCATAAACTACAGATCCCAGTGCTGAGATAGCGGTCACCGCAATAACGAGCCATTTTTTGTTCCACAAGGTGATCCACAGTTCATACAAATCAATTGTGTCATCTTCAAGTTGCTGAATGTAAGTAGGGATATGCGGGGAAATTTGAGGAGCTTGAGTTTGCTCCTTTTCAGAAGTAGGTTTTGAGTCAGTGTTTGGCATAGTTTATTTTATTATGGTGATCAATCTTAATCGAACAAATACTTTTGTACTTGCAGAAAAAAAGAGGTTTTTTGGACTGACAGTTTTCAGTTAACAAAATTGACAATAATTTGCCAAACGTCAACTCCGATTCAGTCAAAGCGCAGACGTTAATTCTAACTGAAATTTTTTTGGGAGGCAATTAAATTTTGAATGTCTGGAATAGTTACGTATTCGAGGTAGCGCAGAATTTGACCCAGCAGCAGAGGAAATCTTTTCTGCATGAGCAAAGCTATTTCCAGTTGTTCTTCAGTGAGTTTACGGGTGCGCAGCAACAGGCTGCCCAATCTCCGCTTAGATAAAGTAGCAGAGAATACTTTGTTTTTTAGTTTTGACAGAGGCTGCATAATTGAATGCTGCCAGCTGGGGCTCTCTTTGCGGAGGATCTCAATTACCAGTGAGAGGTTTGCAGCGTTAATACGCTCCAGGGACTTGATTGCCGAGGTAGAGATTTCTATGGCTGGATCCGTTACAAAAGGTAATAAATACTTGTTTACCTGTTGGAATCCGCATTGTCCAAGTGCCTGTATTACTTGATTCCGGTTGGAAGTTTTTGAGTTTTGCAAAAGGTGCAGTAAATATTTCACTCCGCCTTCATCCCTTTTTGCAGCAATTGCTTCCAGAGCCACCTGACGCACGTATTGATTTTCTGAAAGCTCAACACAGTTAATCAGTTCTTCAAGTGAAAGATTAGTCGTTTGGCGATTTACTTTAATTTTTTCATTATTTTCCCGGGGAACGCTTATTTTTTCCCACCATGGTTCTACATTTTGCTCTTCCTGCCGCCTCTTGTTAAAAAAAACTGAGGAAAATTTCTGTCTCAAATGAGAGGCCCTGCTGGCCGTTTTTTTACTGGAGGAGGCAGATTCATAGGCATTCATTTTCTGCAGCAGCTGATAAGCTTCAGTCACTTGCCGAAATTTTTCTGTGTTCCCATTTCCTGATGCAGCCGTATCCGGATGATAGCGCATTACAGACTGACGATAAGCCTGTTTCAGCTGCTTGGGGGATACTCCAGGTTTGACACCCAGTTCAAAATACGGATTAATTGTTTCCTGCTCCATGTCTTCACTACGATGAATTTACTTAATTGAAATCTAACTCTTGTTTATTAAAGCTGCAAAACACAGTCCAATTTGGCTTCAGCTAATTCCGGAAGAGTCAGGAAGCAGAGAAATGCACTTCTGGGAAGCGCGCCAAAAATTGCTGCGTTACCTCTTCATGGTCAACTGCAAGTGATTGCGGTTGAGTACCTTTTGAAACCCGGATTAGATTTTCCAGTGCGTTCTGGACAGTCCGGGTATAGCACTCCCGGTCCGGAGCGCTGTGGGGAGTCAGCACCACATTTTTCAACTTGCGCAGTGGAGAGTTTTCCGGCAGGGGTTCCTGTTCAAAAACATCCAGCCCGGCCCCGGAAATTTGTTCTGAACGCAAGGCCTCATAGATCGCGTTTTCGTCCTGAATTTCTCCACGGGAGGTATTGATCAGTAGTGCATCCTGACGCATTTTCCGGAGGGAATTGTGGTTGATTAAATGGCGAGTAAACTTAGTTTTTGGGAGGTGGTAACTGAGGACGTCAGAATTTGAAAGCAATTCCTCTGGAAAGACATATTTCAGCCCCCATTCTTTTTCTGTTTCAGGCTGGCGCTTGACATCAAAATACTGGACGTTGACGCCCAAAGCCGCAGCCCGCTTAGCTAAGGCTTTTCCTACGTGGCCCAGACCAAAAATTCCCAGGTTTTTTCCGAAAAACTCTCTGTTTGTGTGTTTTGAATTTTTCCAGGTACCAGAAGTTACGGACTGGTGATGAAACAGCAGCTGCCGGTAGAGCGCAAAAATGAGCATCAAAACATGCTCTGCCACTGAGATCGCATTGGCGCCGTTGTTGTTGGCTATCAGCACGTTGTGACGATTTGCTTTTGCCAGGTCAATTCGGTCATAACCGGAGCTCAAGGTTTGAATGATTTGCAGACTACCGGCGGTTTCGTATTGAGAATCGCTGAGATTTACCTGTCCGATAATCGCATCTGCTTTTTCAAGTAGGACACTCAGTTTTTCATCCGAAAGGGAAAAATCAGCCAGCGTCAAAGCAAAAGAATCCGGCGCTCCGGCTTTGAGGTTTTCGAACAATAGTTCGTATTCGATGTCGACAATAACGTTAAACATAACAAACCTTTAAAAGGTATAGCCGAGACCAAGACCGTATTCTGTAGAATGCAGTGCAACATCTTGGCGCTTGCCTTTGCGCAAAACTGTCAGGTCGTCAAAACTTAAATTTCTGCGCTGATAAAATAATATGATTTCCATCTTGCCGTAAGCAACGCCGGGCCCAAAAAAATAACCCATCCCGCTTATGGATGATGCTTCTGCGGAATCTTGGTTTCCTTTCACTTCGGCTTGTCCACTTACAGGAATCCGGACAGAGGCATCAAAAAGCAGTGAAATATTCCTCGTCAGTTCAAATCCTGAATAACCTGCACCAAGTTCCATTAAATGGGCGCGGAAAATTCCCTTATACCCTTCTGAAGAGCTGGTAGGATCTTCAATCCGGGCATTAAAATATGAATATCCTAAACCCAACTGGGTATTTCGGGAAACCGGCAGCAAAAAAGCCAGCACGAATTCAGAAGTCCTGAGTTCTGCGTTCTCAAAACCATCAGTCACGTTTTTTGTGCTGACAGGAAAGAGAAAACGGATTTTTGCCTTCACAGCCCAGGCTTGTGTTGCAAAACAGAGCATAAAAACTGCAAGTATACTTTTTTTTAGCGCCGACTTCATAAAACCTCTTATGTTTTCCTGTTTGGTTTTGACAAGCAAGTATGATATTTTGACTTTATATACGAGTTCATCAGTTTTGTTTTATAATAAAGTTCGTGCACCCACTAATTCACAAACAATGTCTGGTCTTGTGTATTATTGCAAGTTTCTTAGAATGACTGCTGCTTTGCAAAAACAACAACAAAATAATCTGCATGAATAAAAACACTCAAACAGATCATCGACCGTGGGGCTACTACACCGTACTGGCAGACGAGACGGACCACAAAGTCAAAAGAATCGTGGTTTACCCCGGTAAGCGTCTTAGTCTGCAAAAACATCAAAAAAGGGCAGAACACTGGTATGTTGTGTCCGGAGAAGGCATCGTAACACTTGACAGACAACGACTCAACAAAAAATGCGGAGAGTCGGTGGTAATTCCTTGCGGTTCAGTCCACCGTATTGAAAATACTGGCAATGTCGATTTGAGCTTTATTGAGGTACAAACTGGAGAATATTTTGGCGAGGACGATATTGAGCGCCTGGAAGATGATTATGGAAGAAGCTGAAATTTTTCTCTAGAAAAAATCTGCAGATGCATAGCGTTTATTCCTCCGGCAGATTTGAGTTACACTGCGCAGACAAAGATAAAATCAGCTAATATTCTCCTTAATCCAGGCAGGCAATGTGCGGGATCTCCCGATAATGTTCCGCAAAATCAAGTCCGTAGCCAACCACAAAACGATCCTCAATATTGAAACCTATATACTTAACCGCTATTGGCACCTTATCCGGAATTTGTTTGTTCAACAAAGCACAGGCTTCCAGCGACTTCGGTTTTTGCTGCTCGAGATCTTCCATGATGTATTTCAGAGTCAGACCGGTATCAAAAATATCCTCAACTACCAGAACATCTTTTCTACTTAAATCCAGGTTGTGCATCAGGGTCACTTCTCCGGTACTCACCTTTTGATTTTTGTAGCTCGAAGCCTGCAAAAAGCAGATTTGACAGGGTATGTCGATTTGACGCACCAAGTCTGCCAGAAAAACGAATGCGCCATTGAGTACTCCTACAAGATGCAGTTCCCGTCCCTGATAATCCTCTGATATTTCCCTTCCTAACTGTTGCACCCGTTGATTGATATCGGAACTGGAAATTAGAACCTCTTTTGTGGGAATATCCATTTGTTTCTCAGTTGAAGAATCTGTACTCATTCTTATTCCGTCCTTCTCTGTAATTTTATGTAATCTGCTAAAATTGCCAGGCTTTCATTCATGTATTCATCGCGCACAATTACCATTTTGTCATCAGCATGTCCTGTATCAGCAGATACGTCTTCGACATCTTTTTCGGTTGCATTGGCCAGTTCCTGGTCGCGCTGATCGTTTCTACGCTGATCGTCCTGCTGCATTTTGAGTATAGAGGTGTATTCAAGTGGCTTTATGTTTGTCAGATATTCCTGAACATCTTCATTAACTTTCTGGAAAAAATCAGAGTTGGCAATTCTGTTTTTTGAGAGTTGTCTAAGTTCCGGAATAATTTTTTTCAAATTTCCACTTACCCGATAGGATACCGGGTCAATTGAGCGCCAGGGCAGGGCATTGTCCAAAGTTGATTCGCCAATTTCTCGGGCATTGTTGAGTGAGGGCAAAACTAGGCTGGTTTCAACACCGCGATTTTGTGTGGACCATCCGGAAACTCGATAGAACTGTGCGATGGTAACTTTTAATGCGCCATATCCTTCCGGAAGCTGAAAGATATTCTGCACGGTTCCTTTTCCAAAAGTTGTAGTGTCTCCCGCCAAAATTGCGCGCTGATAATCGTGCATAGCGCCAGCGAGAATTTCTGATGCTGAAGCACTGTAGCGATTGAGCATAATCAACAGAGGCCCACCATAGACCACTCGTTCGCGGCTGCGATGAACGGTAACCCGCCGACCTCCAGACTGTCGAACTATCACCACCGGATTATGTCCGATAAAGAGTCCCGCCATGCTGATTGCCTCATCAAGTCCGCCACCTCCGTTGCTGCGTAAATCCAGGATCACTCCATCAACTTTTTCCTGCACAAATTCTTCAAGATGCTTTTTTACATCCCTTGATGAACTTTTGAAATTTTTTGGATTTTTCCGCCGGCCGTTGAAATCCACATAAAAAGACGGGAGCTTTATTACACCGATACGGTGTGTTTCTTTTGCAGTTTTGTTTTCCTCCGTAGAAGACTGCTCAATAATTTGCGCCTGTGCCTCTCCATCTTTGAGTACTATTTTGTCACGGACAATGATGAATTTCAGCGTGTCAAACCCTTTTTTTGTTTTCCGCAAAATTTGCAGTCCAACTTTGGTTCCGCGTTTGCCTCGAATCAACTGCACCACGTCATTGAGCCGCATATCAATCACACTTTCAAAAGCCTGATCTCCTTGAGCGACAGCAATAATTCGATCATCTGCCTTCAGCTTTCCTTGTCGTGCGGCCGCGCCTCCGGGAACTATTGAATTTACAACCGTGTAGCCGTCCTCCCAGCGCAAAACTGCACCGATACCTTCAAGAGAAAGTTTGATCGAGATATCAAAATTCTTCAGATCCTGTGCTGCCAGATAGGATGAGTGAGGATCATAGGCCGCAGCCATTGAATTGAGGAACATAGAAACAATATCATCATTTTCGTACTGGAAATAATCTTTCCACAATCCGCGCACACGTTTCATCAAGCGCTCTTTTCCATCTTCTACACTGGTATCACCGAGCTTGAGGGTCAACAAATCAAACTTAACTTTGGTGCGCCATATTTTCCGGGCCTCTTCTGTTGTTTCAGGATGAGGGACCTCATCACGCTCCAATGTCCAGTTTGCATCACGGCTGAAATCAAAATCCTCACCCATAAACTCTTCCATCATTGCCAGACGTTCAGACAAACGTGTTTTGAAGCGTTCAAAAATATCCAAAGACAATTTTGCATTTCCTCGGAGCAACATGTCGTCTATGCGTGTTTCGTATTTACGGTATTCAGCCACATCAGCGGCAAGAAAATAATAGTGGGCCGGATCCAGACGGTTCATGTAAAGTGAAAAAATCTTTGCAGACATCTCATCATCCAGCGGCTTTTGTGCATAGTGCATGGAGACAAACTGCTCAACTATCCCCTTGACGACAGGTCCTGTGAGCTTGGGATTTTCATCTTGTGCTGCTAAAAAGGGAGGAAAAAGTAAAAAAAGGAGAGCTAGGCAGAGTGAAAAATAATTGGAAACCTTCATGTATTATTTATTTTTTGGAAGTTTAAAGTTTCAAACGAACCACTTTTATTTCACGAAATCCAAGAAATATCAATCGATTTGCCGATTTTCTTCCAGATTTCAACTTGGTATCATGAATTATCTCAGTGAAAAAAGAAGTGAGGATGAGCGTACTCCCTCTTATTTCCATTCACGTTTTTCTAATTCCTGACAACTTTCATTAATATTTCTCAGTATCGGAAGACAGTATTTCTTCCAATCCCCTGTGATAGGGTCTTTTTCAACAGATTCATCCCAAATGAAGTCTATGTTTTTGACACAACTTTAGATAATTAACAGAGATAAAGAAGAAGTCTCAATTACTGTCTCCTTGATCTAATTTTGAAAGGGGGTTTCAAGTGATTTTTATCAGCGAATTATTTTGGATTCTTCTGTACTAAAAGATTTTCACTATTTTTCCTATGTCTGATGGATTTTAGTGGAAGGGAGTGAATATTCTTCCCATGAAATGAGGTTCAAATCCTCTTATTTGCTTTCTCCCTTCCCTTAGGAGTCAGTTCAAGACTTGTCCTACAGAAGATTCGATTTCAGTACCTGCAACCCATTGGCCCTGAAAATTGAATTTCTTATCCTCCATCTGCTCGAAGAACCACCTGGGATCGTCCCCTTCGAGATGAACTCTGTGGGCATCCTGATCTTTAAATACCTGGGTGTAGAGAAAAACATTTTTCTGTTCCACACTCCGGCAGACAAAAAATTGCTCCATTCCGATCTGGTTTTCCAGACATTTGTAACGGTAATCATTGATTAAGATCTCGATTTGTTCAAGATCTCCCTCAACCACAGCCGTCACATGAACTACATAACTCATTTGTAACAGTTTAAATAAGGTTTATTTTCTAGGTTTATATTTTTTAAAATTGAAGCTCACTTCACCATCCATCGAATTATTACTCAAAATGATGGTTGAGTTGTTGTTTGTACATCCTCAAGTGTAAGTTCTTTCTTGCTGCCATCACGGATTTGAGAATACAGTTTCTGAACTTACAGGTGCAACTCTTGAAGTAAAACAAAACTCTGATTGAGACTACCATTTTTCGGAGAAATACGAAACTCTGATTTTTTACCTATCCAATACATTTTCATCCTACTGATTGTTTTGAATCCAAGCAGCGGGAGTCTTCTTGATGGGTGATGGTATCAGTCCTATTTTGATAAATAGTCTTTCTCTTCTTACTGATAAGTTCCTTATTCTTTAGTTGATATTGTCTCCATAATGTCTCTAAACACTCCTGTTTCTTCTTTTCTTTACTTCTATCTACTCCAACATAGGAAAAGTATGAAGAATGTTTCTTGGACTTCTCAATCTCTTTTTTGAGCATCCTTTTCATTTCTTCTATTGTTAGAGACTTACCCATTCGTATTTGTTTGTAGATAGTTTCTATTTGTTTGTTCAGATGCAGACATACCTTTTTGGATTCTACTTTGCTAACACACTTTAGGGAAACACGAAATTCTATAATCCCACCGAACAAATCTCTTATATCAAGTGGAATGAATGTTCTGAAAAAGAAGGAAGAATTTAAGGGGGTTTTTTACAAGATATTGAGGAAACATATGATGACTCTTCTGCAAGAAAAGTCAATCAACCGTAACCAAACCTTAACCAAAAATGACGAAATTGGGAAAAATGAGAGATTTAGTCGGAAATTATTTCAGGCTAAATTCCTTCTCGCCAATCGTATCAAGAGATTTCGTCAATAATATCAAAGGTTTTAGTGGAGACGAGGGGTGGTATAACCCTTTACTCATGTCTAACACCTAATCACATAGATAACCTACTAGAATCACTAAATAAAAATGTAATTTCCACACTCAGGTTAGACATCTTATCTCAATAAAAAGCGTGATTAAAGTGGAGTAATTGTACAAGTAAAATTAGTAACCCCCACTAATTCTTTACAGTCAGACAATCAACACAAACATTATTCACGATTGGACATCCGTCAAGTCTTGTGCAGATTACCTCCACAACCTACAAATTCCATTCTTGTAAAACTAAAAAATTGATGTTATAAACTACTTTTTTATATTAAAAGAATTCTCTATGGTTTCATAGTGAGTTCTTAACGAAAGGAGGTCTGAAATGGAACAAATCGTTTGGAGTGATTTGTTAATCATCATTGTAACTTTTATTGCGATGGGTTGGTTTCTCTGGTCTTTATCTATGAGGAATAAAAACAAAAGGGATGATGAATGAGAAATTACACCTCAGTCACCATCCCCTGTAAAGAACCATATTAAGAAAGGATGTAAAAATTATTAAGGACGGTGATACCACTATTTTCAAACCGTTTACCTTACTTAATAATGGAAATCTTAGATTAATGGTGACTCCTCACCAAACTAAAAAGGTGAAGAATCACCATCATTATATGACTAGACATTCACACCTCCTTTCGATAGTTGTTTGAAGTTTGGGACAACTTAATTTATAACATCCCTGTCATATGATTTTATTCATTACCCCCAAAACTTCCAAGTAAAATCATCAATTTTTGTAAAATCCTCCAAATTCTAGTATATATTGGGTTCTCCTAAATTAACCAATTAGAAAACCAATAAGGACAATTTGGGATTAAAATAATGCAGTTATAATACTTTTGAAAAAGAACAAGGAGAAGGAATCATGAATAACCTCAGAATGACCGTCAAGGACGACAGTGGGGAAGAATGTCCCATAGAAAACATCCGAACCTTCCAGAAACACCTTCAACTCTTCCACAAAAAAGGAGTAACCATCCATGACGAGAACGGACACTATTTCACGGTGGACAACTCCTTCCGTCAGAAGATAGATACAATGGTGAGGGAACTATCTGGATAATGGACTTTTTAGACAGAATGTAATGGCAATTTCACGACCCAGAAGAAGAGAGAAGAAACTTAGACGGGAAGGGACTGAGAAGAAAAGGGAACAGAAAAAAGACTGGACAAAGAAGAAAATTAAGGAGATTACAGAAGTGGTTCAGACGATGGCAGACGAAGAGTTTGAGGCTTTACCGGAATCTCTGAGTGAGACACTAAAGTACCTTAGGAAATAGGGATAAAGGAAGAGAGATAGAAAATAAGGGGAGTCTAACCTCATTTCATAGGAAGAATAACTAACTCCCTAAAACCAACCCCATCATTCCCTGTGAGTAACTCCCACTAATTCTTCACAGTCAGACACCCCTCCACAACCTTCCCAATTCTTGTAAAATAGACCAACTAAATTAACTAGTTGACATTACAGGGAATTAGGAGTAATGTCAGACAAAAATAGCATATAGTAAATTCATTTCAATATATGCATGTGTCAGATGAAAAATATTTTACACATTTTTCTAATTTCATGTTTTAGTCTCACCGTCATCTCTTGTGCCGCAAGGGATCATGAGCATGATAGTACTGCAAACACCACCCCTGACACTACAACAATTAATTTTGTCGGGGGCACTGCATCCGGATTCGTCCTAACCTCTGCTGATGGAACAAATTGGACTTTAAGGGAAACTGCTGCGACAAATCCTATCTTTGATGTCATATACGCAAACAGTAAATTTGTTGCAGCGGGTCATGATGGAGTTATCCTCAACTCATCGGATGGAACCTCTTGGGATAATAGGACTAGTGGAACATCAGAAGCACTCACGGATGTGACCTACGGAAACAGTAAATTCGTGACAGTGGGTGATTCTGGAACCATCATCACTTCGTCGGATGGAACCTCTTGGGATAATGGGAACATTAATAATACAAATGTTCTCTATGGGATCATCTATGGAAACAGTAAATTCGTTGCGGTGGGTGATTCGGGAACCATCATTACTTCGTCGGATGGAGACTCTTGGGATAATAGTACTTCTGGTACATCAGAAGAACTCAGGGATGTGACCTACGGAAATAGTACCTTCGTGACGGTGGGAGGTTCTGGAACTATCCTAACCTCATCTGATGGAACTACATGGACTTCAAGGACTTCTGGAACAGGAATATCTATCCTGGGAGTCCAGTACGTGAACAGTACCTTCGTTGCGGTGGGTC
>ERZ651768.3193-NODE-3193-length-11050-cov-8.978857_pt1 | contig 11050 bp, 10 predicted proteins | sample MGYA00514754_ERZ651768 | MGnify/ENA metagenome assembly ERZ651768 | reverse complement strand
AGTTTTTACTCAACACAACTTTTTAATCCAGATATAATAAAATCATTAACAATCTTAACTTCGAGAGTATATTAGTAACCTTTTTATAGTGTTTCTGGATTCCGCGAATACTTTTATCACGGTAATACTCTCTCATATGTAACACTCTAACAAAGTCTAAATAATTTAGCCATATCATCTAATTTCTTTATTGAATTATGTCAATCAATATTATCGATAGATACATTCTCAGAGAGTTGATAAAAATATTCCTAATTACAGTCGGGGCGCTAACAACAGTCCTATATTTGGATAAGTTTTTATTTATCGCCGAAAATATTGTTAATCGTGGGGTTTCAATTTTGGAGGTATTTCTCATAATGATTTATATATCTCCTTCATACTTGGCTCTTACTGTTCCCATTAGCGTCCTGGTCGCATCCGTAGCAACCTTCAATCAGTTTTCGGCATCTAACGAATGGGTTGCCATGAAATCTTGTCACTTAAGTTTTATGCAAACCATGCGACCTGTACTTATATTCTCAATTTTCACATACATCGTAGCCGTTATAATTATGGTATATGCATTGCCTTGGGGTAATTACGCATACAAACAAAAAACCTATGAAATTATTAAAAATCGCGCCGACATAAATATCAAACCCAATATATTAAATTATGATTTTAAGGATTTGGTTATTCTTGCAAAAAAACGCGAAAAAAAATTCCAGTTTAGAGATATATTGATAGCTGACACAACTCAATCGAAATCCCCTAAAATAATAACGGCAAACCAAGCAATAATACTCCCCAATATAGAATCATTAAAAATTCGACTAGAGTTAACAAATGGTACGATTCACGAATTAGGGGACAAGTTAAGCGAATATCAAACGATAAACTTTGATACATATGAGCTAAACCTAAGTCTTCCCGACACAGCCCAACTGGAAAAAGAGGCTCTGGTAGGCCATCGTGAATTATCAATTAATTTACTTCTAAAACAAATTAAAGATTTTGAAAATAAAGGCCTGCCGACATTTGCCGCAAAGGTCGAACTCAGTAAAAAGTTTGCAATCCCCTTCACATGTCTACTGTTTGGTCTACTGGGCGCTCCACTTGGTATTCATTCGAGCAGAGGTGGAAAGTCAGGAAGTTTTGCCACTTCTATTATGGTAATTCTTCTGTACTATATGGGATTAATATTCGCACAAAATATGGGAAAATCGGGACAAGTAGAACCTTACTCCTCTATCTGGGTTCCAAATATAATTATATTTTGCATCATTGTTTACACATCTTATAAAATGCAAAAAGATCTTCCATTTAATTTTATAAACCGAATAGTTGACAACGTAAGCATAACCCACAAGCTTTTATCCGCTTTTTACTTAAAACTTCTCCCTCACACAGACAACAATCGAATGAAATTATTGAAGTATGAGGCAAGCAGACAGGTCGACGAAAATAATACTAAAAAAGTAAGTTCACCTTAAGTCAAAGTCGCAGGGAAAACAATGAATATTCAAAAAAAGGTTAGTTTATTCTATTTTGCCTGCACACCATTTCTAGAAAAACACGCACTAGAGATGAAAGCTGAGAACAATGGATGGGGCTCCATCGGGGATGATTTAAACTCAGGGTGAAACTGTCCCGCCAAAAACCACGGATGATCTTCCAGTTCAATAATTTCTACTAAATTCCCATTTGGCGATAATCCACTAAACTTGAGCCCAGCCTCCTCTAGTTGAATTCGATAACGATTATTAAATTCGTATCGATGCCTATGCCTTTCATAAACTTCCCGCGTACCATAAGCCTCAAATGCATTGGAATTTTTTCTTAATTGACAGAGATATTCTCCAAGTCGCATTGTGCCACCTTTATCACTTTTTCCACTTTGCTCTGGCAATAGATCAATAACAGGATCCGGTGTATTTGGTTCAAATTCCGCACTATTTGCCTTCCGTAATCGCGCCACAGAACGAGCGAATTCAATAACAGCACAATGCATCCCAAGACAAATACCAAAAAAAGGAACTTTGTTCTCCCTTGCAAATTGAATGGCTCTAATCTTACCTTCGATACCGCGTTCACCAAACCCTCCAGGAACCAGAATTCCATTATAACAATTCAAGTCAGACAAACTAGTATCCTCATTAAGTGCTTCAGCATCTATCCAGTGAATATTCACACCTACATCATTGCTTATTCCTCCATGAATAAGAGCCTCTGTTAAACTCTTATACGAATCTTGCAAGTCGATATACTTACCAACCACAGCAATATCCACCTCCCCTAATTTAGGTTTTGACAACCCCTGAACAACGCGCTTCCATGAATCCAAGTTAGGCTTTTCAACTGAAACTCCTAATTTAGATATTATAATATCTGACAACCCTTCACCTTCAAGAGAAAGAGGAACTTCATAAATATTTTTAACATCCATCGCTGTAATAACTGAATCAACCTCTACGTTACAGAAAAGAGCTATTTTATTTTTTAGTTTACTAGCAAGTTTTTTTTCTGTTCTACATAGTAAAATATCCGGCTGGATACCAATTTCCCGCAATTTTTGAACACTATGCTGAGTGGGTTTAGTTTTGAGTTCTCCAGAGGTTTTAATGTAAGGGACCAAGGTGAGATGAATATATAGAACATTTTTAAACTTAATATCGAACCTAAATTGGCGGATCGCTTCAAGAAAAGGCAGACTCTCAATATCACCCACAGTACCACCAACCTCGCATATAACAACATCCACATCCTTACCCACTTCACGGATATGATTTTTAATTTCATCCGTTATGTGTGGGATAACTTGAACAGTAGAGCCTAAATACTCACCGCGTCGTTCTTTTTGAATAACATTATGATAAATTTTTCCGGCAGTGATATTATTCACCCGGCGCATGGTGGCCTTAGTAAATCGCTCGTAATGGCCGAGATCAAGGTCGGTTTCTGCTCCATCATCTGTCACAAAAACCTCACCGTGCTGAAGTGGATTCATGGTTCCGGGGTCGACATTTATGTATGGATCAAGTTTCAAGAGAGTAATTTTCAACCCGGAACACTCTAGCAAACTACCAATAGATGCTGCGGCAATCCCCTTACCTAAAGAAGATAAAACCCCTCCGGTAACAAAAATATATTTAACCTTATTGTTTAATTTTCTCTTCAAAACATCTCCTTCATTATTTTAGTAAATATCAACAAGGTCTTCCCTTTACTTTTTCTCAACTATATTTTTTATGATTTTTTCTACATCACTAGGTCGATCTACCCCAATAGAATTTTGTTTAGTTTCAACTACCTGAATTGAATATCTATTTTCAAGAATGCGCAACTGCTCTAATTTTTCTATATTTTCCAACCGCGATATTTTCATATTTGAAAATTGTAGTAAAAATGACCTCTTGTAAGCATATATTCCGATATGCTTATGTCCTAAAACCATTTGATTAACACCCATTTGGCTATCTGTTTTTGGGCTATCCATAGATTCAAAATCCCGGTTATAAGGAATTGGAGCTCGTGTAAAATATAAAGCACCCCCTGCGTCATCAACAACTACTTTACAAATATCCGGATCAAGTATTTCAGAGGTACTGGTAATAGCAGTCATAAGAGTCGACACAGCCAATTCACCTGAATCAAGTAAAGGTTTTATAACAAGGTCAATATTTTCTGGAGGAATTAAGGGCTCGTCACCTTGAATATTTACGACAATATCACACTCTATATTTTTTGCTACCTCCGCTACTCGATCTGTCCCAGATTGATGGTTCGGCGAAGTCATAACTACCTTGCCTCCAAAACCAATAACCACATCATAAATACGTTTGTCGTCAGTAGCAATGACAACCTCGGTGACCAGACTAGCTTTTTGAGCTTGTTCTGAAACCCATTGAACCATTGGTTTGCCAAGAATATCTGTGATCGGTTTCCCTGGAAAACGAACTGATGCCCACCGAGCTGGGATAACAGCCAATATCTTTTCATTAGTAGGCATGCGGATTTACAAATCCCTTCCAAAAAGTCATAAAAATAATTTTCAAATCCAGCAATAGTGACCAGTGCTTAATATAATACAAGTCAAACTCAATTCGCTTATCTAGAGAGGTATTTCCTCTCCAACCATTGACCTGAGCCCAACCCGTAAGCCCAGCCTTCATTTTTAGTCGAAGCATATATTTTGGGATTGATTTTTTGAATTCTTCTACAAATACTTCCCTTTCAGGACGCGGACCAACTAAACTCATGTCTCCCATAAGTACGTTAAATAACTGCGGCAGTTCATCTATACTAGTTTTTCTAAGGAATGATCCTAAACGAGTTCTACGATTGTCTCCCTTGCTTGCCCATATGGGCCCTGTTTCATCTTCTGCCCCCACTTGCATAGAGCGAAATTTAAACATTTCAAAAATATTTCCATCCAATCCTACTCGTTTCTGTCTGTAGATAATTGATCCTGCCGACTCAAATTTTATTATAATTGCAAGAAGTATTAGAAATGGACTACTTACAATAATAAAAATAGATGAAAAAATAATATCAGAGAACCGCTTTACCACAATATTCCAACCATGAAGGGGTGATTCAGATAGGTTTACAATAGGCAAACCATCTAAATCCTCTACCCCAGACTGAAGGTTCATAAACTTAAGCAAATCGGGAACAACTTTAATATCGACTGTTTCTTCACCAAGAGAAGCAAGCACCTCTTCCATATCACCGTGCGCGTTTAGTGGGAGAGCTATAAATAACTGATCAATCCCATATTTGTGAATAACTGCTGATATTTCTTTAAATGTGCCCACAATTTGAATTCCACTTACCTCGCTGTTTACTTTTTCTGGATGACCAGTCAAAAAACCAACAATACTAAAACCATACTCTGAGTGCAGGCAAATTTTCTCAGCAACTAACTGCGCTAAATGACCTGTACCAGCAATCAGAACATGGCGAATATTAAATCCAAGCTTTCGAACTTTTGCAAGAACTATACGAACCAGCAAATGTGAAGCAGACATTAAAATGGTCACAAGACTAAAGAAATAAACCGCCACAAATCGAGAAAAAGACTCTTCTCGATAAAAAAATGTTATAGCCGCTAAGATAACAACAGAAAGGAATGTTACTTTAAAAATTTTAAAAAATTCTGTACTTAAGGGTTTTCCACGCAGTGGTTGGTATAACCCACATATGCGAATGCTGGATATGAAAACTATCCAAACTGGAATCAAAGCGAATAAATAAACCTCTATTTCCGGAATTCCCTGGCGAGGAGGTGGTCCAAAAGATGTTTTAAAATGAATATAAAATGCGGCCAACCAAGAAAAGGAGATAACAATAGTGTCAAAAAGAGTTACTAGGGTGAGAAATAATTGGCCATGTTTCTTCAGCATCTATGTCTTTGAAGTCTTTCTTCGATGAACTTTTTAATTCGATCTCTGTATACAGCAACATCAAACTGCGCTGCGTGTTCTTGTATTTTCTCTGCATCAAATTGAGACTCAACCGATTCAAAATGTTGAATTGCTTTGATTAAGTCCTCGGAGGTCTGCTCGTAAAAGAAGACTCCTGTGGGGTTAATTGTCTTATTTTCTGGAATTCCAGTATCTGGTTTCCAAGTCTTTCTGTCGGGAATTACTGTTTCCAAGGCCCCGCCTCGTCCTAACGCGATAACTGGACGCCCCATGGCTTGCGCTTCTAAAAGAGAGATACCAAAATCTTCCTCCCCGCAAAAAACGAAAGCCCGACAGCGGGCATAATGGCTGCTAATTGAGAAATCATCCAACCACCCTTCAAAACGGACATTAGGATTCGCCATTCTTCGTAACGAATCAGCATCCTGCCCCTCGCCTATGACGACGAAAGGATAACCTAATTTATTGAACGCTTCAACCGCCAAATCCACACGTTTATAAGGTGCAAATGCAGAAACAATTAAAAAATAATCGTTTTTTCTTTCACCACTAGATTTAAATCGTTTTGTATCCACAGGTGGGTGAATAACGGTAGCTTCTTTCTGGTAATATTTTTTAATTCGCTTCTGCACGTGATGGGAATTAGCTATATAATCATCCACTCGGCAGCTAGTTTTAGAGTCCCATCGCTGAAACCATGGCCTTAATATCCTCATAATTGCCCAAGGAATTAGACCAGATTTACTTCTACAAAAATACTGATCAAATTGATCCCATATGTAACGCATTGGAGTATGGCAATAGCAAATATGAATACTTCCTGGACCGGGCTTGACACTTTTAGCGACACAATGACTACTGCTTAAAATAAGGTCATATTTATTCAAATTAAAGCTTTCGATAGCGAATGGCATAAGTGGAAGATAATAACGATACTTTGATTCGACAAATGGGAGATTTTGAAGAAACGACGTATGAATAGAGCAAGATTCTATAATTGGAGAGACGCTACCTGGTATATGAAGGAGAGTGAATAGATCCGCAGAGGGGTAGAGTTCGCACAATACTTCGAGGCACTTTTCACCACCCCGCATCCCCGTGAGCCAGTCATGAACAATTGCGATTTTCATTTTAAAAACAAAAATAAAAGAGGCAAAAAGAAAATCACCACAAAATTTCCTGCGGGAATATTTTCTCTTGCCTTTTTATTTTACTAGGACCTTGTTAACGTCACTGAATATTTTTTAATTGCTTTGAAATTTTTCCTCGGACTTCGGCCGGTGGATTATTCTTTAGAGCCGATTGAAGAATCTCTACTGCTCTACTAGTTTCACCTTTAAGAGAATAAACACGACCTAGCATAAATCTTGCGTCATGAACTTTATTTCCTCTTGGATATGAGTTGATGACTATCTCAAATTGTGTTATCGCATCATCATACATTTCTAGCTTCACATAATTACTTCCAATCCAATAAGCGATATTATCCTGTAATCGTTCCGGCGGGTTGGTCAATGCAAAACTCTGAAACTGAAGAATGGACTCATCATAGTTTCCCGTGCGATAAGATGAAAGTGCCTGGTTATATCGCGGTGGTGTACTCACACTTTTGCGACGTGATATTCCACGCGCTCTAGCATTACTCGCCTTTATGGCCTTCAAACGGTTTATTTCGTCGTTTAAACGCGCTACTTGAAGTTTAAGTTCTTCTACTTCCGGCTCCAAAAATTCAGACTTCCCAGACACAGCCGAAAGACTTCCCTCCAACTGTTCTTGAGTTGCGTTAATTTTGGGACCGAGAGAAGCAAGTACTTCTTCCAGTTCACGTACCTTGCCAATCAGTGCTTCCTGTTGGGTCTGCAATGTCCCAACATCCCCTTCTAGCTCCTTTTTATCTGTACGTTGGTCTACGCTAGCAAAATCATCATCCGTCTCATCAAATACAAAATCATCATCAGAGCTCCTCCCTCCACCTTCCTCAAAAAAGTCATCCTCGCCTTCCTTCAAATCCTGTTCATCTTCAAATGGAAAATCTTCTTCAAAGGCAAGATCATCCTCGTCATTTCCCACCCATGGAATATAACTACATCCACCCAAAAAGATTGAACCTACAATTATTGAAATTAGAAGGAGTCGTAGTGTTCCGTTAAAAATAGGCATAAATTTAGTTGCTCTATTAAGTTCACTCATAGCATGGCCTTGTCAAGAAATTGGCGTTAGTTAATCTTATTCTGGGTTAAAGCAAGGTCCATGCCGAAAAATAAAATAAATAGCTATAATACTCAAAAATTCCTAATTCCCCCTTTAATTTCAATCGATTGTATTTAATTGAGGGATCAATGTCAATATTATCCGAAAATACAAATTTTTTATTAAATTCGTACCAAACCACCATTTCTATCGAAAAATCAAGCCTTTAACATTAGAACTATTTCTAAAAATAACGATGATTGCTATTAAAAATTTTCATTTACTTACCTAAATGACGCCTTAAGTATTAGATTAAATTTTGAAAAACTACGGGGATTTTTTCCTGCTAAGCATAACGGCATTAGCGAGAGTTGTTGCTGTAAAGTCAATATCCTCAAGGGTGTTGCTCCACCCCAAACTGAAGCGTAGGGAAGAACTAATCATAGATTGAGGCAATCGCATTGCCGAAAGAACCTGCGAAGGCAAACCCGTTCCAGAACTGCATGCCGATCCCGTCGAAACCAATATCCCCTTCATATCAAGTGCAATCAACAACGCTTCTCCATCAGCCCCCTCAAACCCGCAATTCAAAGTATTTGGAAGACACTTTTCAAGACATCCAAAAAATTTAACATTAGGGACAAGTTCGTTAATTCTTTCTCGAAGTTGGTCTCGCATTTTCTTCAATTCTTCTGGTTTTCCTTTATTCACACGATGCTGAGCTATTTGGCATGCTTTACCAAAACCAACAATACCAGGCACATTTTCTGTGCCACCGCGACGTTTTTTTTCCTGTCCGCCTCCACACACAGGAGAAAAAAGAGCTGGCGTTCCTCGCTTAACAAATAATGCTCCTACCCCTTTGGGTCCGTAAATTTTATGAGATGATATAGAGAGTAAATCTACTCCCAAATCATTCACATTGACTGGCATTTTTCCAACACTTTGCACCGCATCGGTATGAAACAAGATACCTTTTTTTTGAACAAGCTTTCCTATTTCGCTAATGTTCTGTAAAGTTCCAACTTCACTATTTGCGTGCTGGATTGTTACCAAAGCGGTTGAATCTGTAAGAATATTTTTAATTTTCTGCGGGTTCACCCGCCCAGAATCATCAACTGGAATATAATCGACATGAAAACCTAAAGTTTCAAGCTGCTTCAATGGGTTAAGTATTGCAGCATGCTCCACCTCACTTGTGACAATATGACGTTTTTTACTGTTTAACGCTAGAGCAACACCGAGAATTGCAAAATTATTCGATTCAGAACCACCGCTGGTAAATACTATCTCAACTGGTTTTGCACTAATAAGTTCCGCAACCTGTTCCCTAGCTACGTCAAGAGAGACGCGCGCCACTCTACCCTCCGAATGAACGCTAGAAGGATTTCCAAACTTATCTTTGTAAAATGGTAACATCACATCCAACACTTCCGGCAAAACAGGAGTTGTTGCATTGTGATCAAGATAAATTTTATGCAAAGTAAAAATCTCGAAAAAAAACGTGGAGGGATTACAACATTATAAAATTTGGAATTTAGTCAAGGTTCTTGGATCACGGGGCTATCATCTAGAGAAACGGAATCGGTCTTAGGTTGTTTTTCACCTTCATAGTTTTTTCTGAGTTCTCGTATCTCTTTTTCCATCTTTGGTAGACGTTCCAGCATACATTCGATAGCTTTGGCAACGGGATCAGGAAAGGATTCCTCTCCGTCAGCTCCGTCCTGCGTGGGGGGCACGCCTGAAAACACTACCCGGCCTGGCACACCAATCACAGTAGAATATTCTGGAACATGTTGTAAGACAACCGAACCTGAACCAATTTTTGTATAACTACCAACTTGTGTCGGACCTAACACCTGAGCGCCTGCACCGATCACAACGTTGTCACCAATCGTTGGATGTCGCTTACCGCTTTTGGTGCTCAGCCCGCCCAAGGTAACGCCATGATAAATGAAAACGTTATCACCAACCTCAGAAGTTTCACCAATTACCACTCCCATCCCATGATCTATAAAAAATCGTCTACCTATAACCGCAGCAGGATGTATTTCTATACCTGTCAACCAACGCATAAAATATGATATAAACCTAGCTAAAAAGTTGAGCTTTAACCCCCACAATACATGGGCTAATCGATACCCAATCAGCGCATGAACCCCTGGGTAAAGCAAAACAACTTCCCAAAAATTACGAGCGGCAGGATCCTTTTCAATAGCCACTTCAATGTCTTCCTTAATTAACTTAAGCATAAGGCTCTCACGAAAATATCATGTAGTGTCACTTAAATTGTAGTCTATCTGGAAGTAGAGTTGCAACCGGAATCCATTAAAATCCATGGAGTTGTAGCAAACCACGAATTTTTTATAAATGTGAACGTTGAAAATTTGAATGCGCAAACAGGTTAGCTAAATCTAAGTCCGACGGTAAAAAAGAGGGGATGACTCTGGTTTCTCATCAGTAGAAAAAGTGGACAACGTTTGGTCTGGAGACAAGGCAATTCTCGTTGGTGAATCCAAAGGATGGGATCCATATACTGAAGATGAGGATAAATAATTTTAAAAATCTCCATCTTTAATCTTGAAGACATCAGGATCTTCAGGTTTTTCTATATAAGAAAGAGTAAGAGTTATATTTTCGCCGGCTTCACCATCCTTATTTTTTGGATTGCTCAATAATAAACGAGCAGCCCTGCCCTTCTTATCCTTTCCTTGAAAGACTAAAATAATTCCTTCCCCAAGTTGAGCATTCAAAGCAAATCCATCTTTCTGGTATCTTTTCTGGGCAAAGTAGTTGCGTAACTGATTGGCGGTAGAAACAACTTGTTCAGCATCAGGTTTGTTTTGAACAGGCCTTCCCCACAAGACATTAACATGAATTAATTTCTTTGATTTGAAGCCAAAAATATAAAAAACTTTAGATGGACCGCTATCAGTCAAAAGGTCTTTAACATCTATCCTAAGAGTAACCGTTTTTTCATTTGGATTTACAACACGAGAAACCCCTTTCTTATTAATTCTGAAGTCTTGTTTGATTGCCCTAAGAACAGTCTTTTCATTCGATCCGAACTGAGCTGATCTAAACCCATCAATAGTGGCCCACTCTTGGGATGCACCAACATCATTACTTTTGGCTGCATCCGCAACTGATGTAGTCAAAATCGCAACAAATATAATTAAAAAAAGTTTTAATCCTTGTTTTACTAATTTAATCCTGCACATCGTTCTGTTCTCCTGTGATGTTGGAAGCAAAAAATACAATTAATAAAATATATAAAAAAATTGCAAATAAATTATTGCCCTGTGGTAGAAATTTCCTCTTCATCGGCTTCATAGAACTGTTTTAATATCGTCTCCTGCGTGTCACGGTCAACGCCAATATATATACGAATTGTGTCAAATTGCCGACCCTGTTGACTACGAATCAACTGCATACGCATAAGCTCTAAAATA